>Ga0308166_1001888_pt1 | contig 20818 bp, 20 predicted proteins | sample PhyCR2_2_FD_202137 | JGI IMG/M metagenome (GOLD analysis project Ga0308166, IMG submission 202137) | Phyllosphere microbial communities from UC Gill Tract Community Farm, Albany, California, United States - DLSLCC.R2 | ecosystem: Host-associated > Plants > Phyllosphere > Unclassified | place... | reverse complement strand
GACCACACCTACCACATGGGCAAATTCATTCTTGATAGCTACGCCTTCTCCTTCTGGAACATCACTATCTTCCTCTTCTTTTACTTCGGCGATTCGTAAACCGCCAGCTAAATACCCTTCAAAGGGGTCTTTAGGCATCTGTAAAGGAATGTCTATGACCTTTGTTTCATTTTCCGCTACAGTAATGACCTCCGAAGGAGTCATCAACTCATCCAAAGAGTAGGGTAAGGTTGGATCCACTTCTTCGGCATCTTTGCCATACTCGACATTCCCCAAAGTATTTGTATAAGCTGTATGTGGTGTCACCTGAACGTTGATTGGTTCTGAACTGGAATTGCCGACTTCTACTCGCAAAGTCTCTTTTTGCCCGGGTGAGAGCAATAACTCATAGTATCCTTTGCTTTCATCCACTTGGCTCTCTGGAAAAAGAGGGGTAACGTACGTATTTAAACCAGCTTCTTCGGCCTGGACCGTCGGATGTGGCAAGAAAAAGAAGAGCACCACTATAAGCAACCATAGACTTTTTTGCATCGTTTGTTTGTGTATCATTTGTCATAATCCTTTCTAAAAAAGCAGCGTCACAGAAATCTGTAACGCTGCCAGTGACTAATAGAACATAGAAATAAGAATGGTTACTTCTTAAACCTCTTCAGGTGCCTCATTATCTGGTGTTAGTTCTAATTCCCATGTCAATGTAGAGGTATACGTTACTGCATCTTTGGCAGTCGAGCCAGGAACAAACAATTGGATCGCCTTATTTTCGACGACATCTACCCCATCTTCCACTTGTTTTGCGAGCGCATCATGATCTCCCCAAACAATGGAAGAAGTTCCGCCACCCTTTCGGTTAGCAGCCGTCATGATCGGCACGGCATCTTCATTTGGAATCAACTCTAAACCACTTGCGTGAATCGTTGGTTCCTGATCTGCATCATTCACACTGTAACGAAGAGAAGGATCGAATAACGTGATTTGGGCGCCTTTTAACACACTATTTAGGGTATCTTTTTCTGCTTGAAATTCACTTAAACTCACGCTCAGTTCCCATCCTTCATTGGTACCGCGGGTGTCTTGGACCTGCGCCATACTGACATAAGGAATCATGTTTTCTTCGCCTGTTGTTCCGGCTTTCTGTTGCATTTCTGCAATCATATTGTAATGTTCATCAGCAGTTGAGATCACTTTAGTCCCAAAGTTCATTGTTGGAACTGTGGCAATCGTTAGTGGTCCTGTACCAGGAATTGGTGGGATCGTCACCTCTGGCCCTTCAGGATCAGGTTCTACTACTGTGTCTTCAATATTTGGAGTGAAGGTGACTTGACCGGTCGTTGTTGTTTTACGTACTTCTTTTGATTCTTGGTCTGTATCTTCAGCAAAGACTTGTACTCCTCCTGCGAAAATTGTTGTTGATAATGCGGCTACAGTTGCTAAACGAATAAGTTTCATGCTTAAATTCCTGCTTTCTTTTAATTAATTTTTTTGTGTTGCTTTTCTTTTTTTATTCCCTACGACTAATAAAACACCTGCCACTAACAAACTTCCAATCCATAGTCCGAGTGAACTACCGGTCGTATTGGTTTTCGGCAAAGTTCCTCCCGGCTTTTGTGGACTGGTGCTGGGAGGTGGATCTGGTGGTCCGATGGGTTCATAAGTTCCTGTAAATCCAATGGATCCTTCTGACTCGACGGATTGGACCTGTGTACCATACACCTGCAGCGGAAATTGTATCGCTATTATTAGGAATATTAGACCAATCATAAGACCAATAGTTCTTCGCATCTTCCCTCCTCCTTTAAAATCTATCTCAAAAACTATCGTTTTTGGAATAACGAATACTTATATGTATCAAGTTATCGAAACCCCAATTTAACAACATTACTTTAGACATCTGATAAGTCCGGATGTCTATTTTTGCTGTACACCCAAAAACGATGGTTTTTAATAATTTTTAGTGAACAAAAAAGGCTTATCTTTCGACCTTCTTTATATTTATTATCTTATAATAATTTATTCAATATTAAAAATCACAATTTTCACCTCGTTATGCATATTTAGAAAATAAATCCTGGAAAAGAAATAAGATCACGAATTTATCAGAATGAATGAGAGAAAATAATTAGCCAGTAAAAAAATAAAAGGTAAGGATCAAAAACTTAAAGATTTTTGATCCTTACCCCTTATTTTTCTTGCTCAACTTCGATGTCATTTTCTAATTTAAGTGTTTAACAGATAAATAGAAAGTCCAACAGGGTATACTCTGATGTCCTCTAAATTGAGATACTTTCTGACCTAATTAATTGAGCTACTGAAAGAGCTGTGGAATGAGGAATCAAAAAAAAAGTAATTCATTACAATGATTGCATCTAAAAAGATCGTCCAGAAACTTCGCTTTTCTGAACGATCTTCATCATAATATGTCATTTAATTTTTCAGATGCTTTAATAATTTGATCATCCCATATCATAGAGTTTTGATCTGAACCATATTTTTCTAAAGTAACTTTAATTCCCATTTTCCTATCAGTTTTTTTCACTAAAAAATATCTAGTACCTTCACGGGTCCAACCTCTATTTTTAATAAGCTTTATATTATTTTGGTCAACATCATGATTTCTTTCAGAGAAGCCGACCATCATGTATTGAATGTAGTCTGCTAATTCCTTATTATCAATATGATTCATTTTTTCTATTTTTGATAATCCATTCCTAATGTTCTTTGGAGTGAATTCTTCTAAACCAATATTTAACCTACCTAGCTCAAATAAATATCCAAATTCAGGAAATATTTTTAAGTAGTAACAGTCATCATCTCTCATAAAATCATTATCAACAATTTTATTATTTTTTATTTGTCTAAACTTGCTCAATTTAAAGTCATAATAATATATTTTATATATATTAGAGTAGTCATAAAAATTAGAAACAAAAAATTTTGTACTTTCTGTATACTGCTTTAAATTATTCGAGTAATCTCCAAAAAAGAAGCCTATATTCAACGGATAAATTAAACATGAGGTATTATCTGCACATTCAATACTTCTTCGCGTTCCAGCACTATAATTACTAGAATGCCGAAAATCGCGCAATACTGTTTTTATTATCGGAAAGTCTTTTTCTGTAATTACTAAATCATGATACCCCATAGATATTGAAGCTGATAGATAATACTCCAAAGGTGAATTTGCTGAAAGAAAATTAGCAAACATTTTTGTATCCGGATAAACTGCTATTTCCTTTTTTTTCTTGAATATACCACCTCCACGGATTGTCATTTTCTCACTACCGGCATTTTCATCAATAAAATCTAGCATTTTGTTATTAATTAACAGCACGATTTTAGAAATCTCTTGATTTATTTTCTTAGCTTTCACCTCATCATTATATACGGATAGTTCTTTTTTTAAATCATTTATTCTCTGAGAATAATCATACATAACCTTTATCCCCCTTAATCAATTTCTCAAATCTTTCATGCAAAGGAAGACGAGGTTTAGCGAACACTTCTGTCCCTGTGCCATAGAAGCCAGTTATAGAAAAATCATGATATCCTGAATCAGAATATATATTGACACATGTAGTTTCAATAATATCTTTGTCGATGTCTATACCTAGTTTCATCCATATATCCGCAATCATTTCTTTGGAAATTATATTTATACTACTTGATCCATTTAACTTTACATCATCATATAAATGTATGGTGTAATTTTGATAATCAATAAAAAGCTGATATGATTTGTAGAATCTTCCTTGTGTACTATTTGTGATATAAATGTACTCATGCTTAAAGAGAGCATCAGCTAGATAGCTTCTTTCATGCATTATACCTTCAACAGGCAAAGGTTGAGATAAATATTTCTGTTCCATATAAAATTTACCTAGTTCATAAGCATCATGGTTTCCTGAAACTTTTGATATCATAAAATTCATTAGGGAAGCAGTTGGAATATTAATTCCTTCTTTTTTGCTTCTAGAAAATGTATTCTTCACTTGTCCTTTCCTAATAGCTTGTCTAAAAGCTGGTTCACTAATCTTAATTCCAAATTGTCTCATTATATCCAAGCACTCACTTACTTTTAAAATATCGTTATACAAAATACCAGCCTCCTTTTTTATAACTTATTATTACATTAAACAACATTTAATGTAATAATAATATACATTAAACATCTAGTCAAGTCCCAAATAGATATATTTAAGACCGAAAAATTAGATGAATAAGAAAATAAGAACCCTCATCCATCTGAATGCCTACTCTTGGCTTCTGATCATCTACTATAGAGGGTAGTAAATAATCTGATATCCCATATCTTTTAATTTCTTTTTAGTCTCGATAACGCCTCTTCAAATGTTTAATAAAAAAGGATCAAAATATTAAATTTTTTGATTTCAAACATACATTCGATTAATATTTTTTATTCCGCTCAGTCATTTTTCCCATGACATTTACTTTGATCTTTTCCAGAATATCTTCAAACAGTTAACCTCTCTTTGTCAGTAAAGCAACCCCCCATCTGCATATCCTGAGTAAAATGCTTCTCTATCTTTTACGTTATGAGACGTGTCTTTTCCAGGAACAAGCCCAATCTTTTCAACTGCGGTTTCTACAACTTCCGGCACTTGTAAGGCAAGTTCATAGCCGTTTGTTAGCACCTGCTTCTTGAAAGTTTCAGTCAACCCACGTAAATAGCCTTCAAGATAATCTTGCTTCAGCTGCCATTTCCGCTTGTATTTCCGACGTATCTCCGGTAATTGTAAAAATTGTCTAGCACAATAGCTGGCACTTCCACGAGCATATTCAAATGTAATGTGAGCGATTTGAACATCTGATTCGATTCCAACGAAATGGAGTTCAATTGGCGGGCCTGATACATAGTAATAGCGAACTCGAAAGTTCTCAGCAATGATCAAAGCAAGTCGATAGAGCCATTTTTGAGGGCGTCCCTCGTATATGATCGTATTAATCACTTTCTCCGTTTTTTGTTCCTGCTTATAGCTAAAGACATCTTCTTCATCTATATTGTGTTGGAGCATCAACTCTTGCGCTTTTGCTAATGCTGACATCGATTCCTCATCGTTTGCATCATTTGCTAAAGCAAGTAACTTAACAATTTTTTGTTTTGCTTTTTCATCCATATAATTTCACCTTTTATATAATTTCTAGTTTATCGCGAAAACAGAGATATTAAATACCTTCTCAACTTAATTTATACTCGCTTTACCCGTACTGTAATCAATAGATAAACCATCTTGCACGTTGTGGATTAACACATTGAATTGAATATCGTTGGTTTCAACGCTGCGTGCTTCCATTTGAATCGCCCTGGGCAATAATTCTCGCTCTCTGAATATCGGAGTGACCCGATAACGGACGTGGTTATTGGTTTTTCTTAAATAGTTGGCCACTTCATTTTCAAATTGAACCATGTGGATCTGGTTCAGCTGTTGTGTACCGGTAAACAAGTTTTTCCAGTTATCATTCTCACCGGTCATCTGAAATCCAATTAAATGGCTTCTATTATAGAGCCACACACCACTTTCTAGTTTTTTCTGATTCCAGCCTGTCGGATAAACTTTTGATATATCTCCCCGCTCCTCTGATGGCATCATCGATCGGTGTAACAGTGCATCTGCGACACCGACACGATTTAGTGAATCGAGATCCGAAAATGTTTGCCAGGTCCCACCATCCATCGACATTTGTTCAGCTGTAAAACTCGGATAATTTCCGTTTACTTGAATAACAACATTCTGACCATCAAAATCAGGTAGATTTTCAACCTCTTCAGCTGAGATTTCTTCCTGATAGGTCCAATCACCGAAAAAGCTAGGCAACTGAGCATCGATTTCAGATAAGTCCATCAAAGAAGCAGTAAACCCAAACAAACTGAACAATGCTGCGAGTATGGATTTTGACTTACGTTTCATATCAATCTCCTTAATACAAAAAGCATTACCTCTCAAAAATGAGTAGGCAATGCTTTTATGTCATCATTATTTTTATTATAAGTTGCACCATGATTTTTCCTTCACAGCTCTGGCTTATTGTCTTTTTCCGTTGATCGAAGTTCAGATTTTACTCGAAAAGTAGAAAGATCTTGGCCCACATTGCGCTCTTCAATCGGTTGACGCAAATACAACTCACGTTCTTTTTTCGAAGGTAATGTACGATACAACCCCTCAAATGCTTGTTCTTCTTCTAAATGATCCTTTGCTCGATAGAATGACATCAGATTAAAAGTAAACTCTAAACGTTTTATATCATGAAAAGGAACCATCAAATAGTTTTCGCTGTCCAATGTGCCGTATGCAGCATTCGCTGAAATTAACGCTGTACGTTTATTGCCATCTTGAAAAGCCTGTAATTTAGCCAGTCTAGCAAAAACCCACCAGGCATCTTTTTCTGTTCGTTCAGATTGTTCAAACTGATCCACGATTTCTTGTAAATCGTCCCTAGAAATAATCTCTTTAGGGAAATAGTGTTCTTGACTAGCTTGATCAAGAACAATAGCTATCCGATCATCTTCATTGTAATATGAATTTCGCAAATGACCAGGTAATTTGGGCTGTTCTTCAGACGGTGAATCAAATTGCTTGTTCACTTCAATAATACCATCTACAGAAAAACCTTTTTCTTTTATCGCATTGATCCCTTTTAAACTATCCACAAAAATAGCTATATCATCTCTATTTTGACGGAGTGGTTTCGTAGATTTCAAATCTAAAGCTTTTTTCGTTTGATAAACAGAGCTGCCGTAATTATTCAAACTACCCAACGATTGAATGAATTTTGCGAGTGCCGTAGTATCCATATGTTGACCACCTCCATTATCAGACATTTAATTTTTGAGCTAATGCTTCAGTCATCGTTTTAGAAAAATTAATTCCTTCATTCGTCGCACGCACGTTCAACCAATGTGGAATTTTGATTGTTTTTTTATCAAGTTGGACATCTTTTAAATAATCATTTAAGTCGACAGAAATCAATGTCGCAAATTCTGTTTCAGGGTTTACAGAAAGGGCATTGATAGCCGTAGGTGTTGGCAAAGGCATGTTTTTTTCAACTAAGTCTCCAAGCATAATACCTAACGCATCTGCCGCAAGTTCTAATCCTTGGGCGATATCTTCCGATTGTGTGACCGCTCCTTCAATATCGGGAAAATAAATTCCGTATCCAACAGGATCTTTTTCAAATATAGCTGGATAAACTTTTTTCATTTCTATCCCTCTCTTTCTTATAGACACAGTGGGCTTATTTGCCCACTGCTTTTCGAACAGAATCCTCTACTCTTCTAGATAACTCCTTTGAATGACTGGTAAGAATAACTGGTCTAGGAAAATTTTTCTTTATAAATTTCCTGTGTGACCCCTTTCCACCCTTCACTTCAACAAAGCCAGTATCTTTGAGTAATTTCTCTGCTTCTCTAATTGTCATGGGCATTTCAAGCTACCTCCTGACAATAATATTATAGCACGTACAGGGCGTACTGTAAAGTTTTTTCGTGTCTATTTATCAAGATCAACCGAATCGGATACTGCCTTTTCTGTCAAAATACTCAATGCTGCATCGTAAGTTTTTAATTGTTTCTCAAGCAACTTTACTTGTTTTTCAAGTTCTTTTTTCTCACCATGTAAGGATTTTACTTTTTCTATTTGTTCAAGATTGGACGGATCATACTTTAGTTTTTCGTTCGCTCTAAATAACTTGTCGTCCAAAGTTGCTCTTGCCTCTTGCACAATTTCATAATTATCATAAAAGTCTTTCCCTAAAACATGTGGTAGTTGATCGCTGCTGACTTGATGGGTTGACAGAATATTTAAAGCAGTAACCATTTCTCGGACATTTTGAATAGCAGAATTTTTTCGTTTTGGAAACAGTCCGCTTTCTCCAGAAAGATAATTTGCTAAAGACGCTCCCTTAACAAATTTATTTTTTTGTCCTTTTTCATCACTCCAAAAATAAAAAATATCTTTATAATTAAAATGCGCCTCATAGCGTCCGTCTTCCAATTTCTCTAACATGTAATCAGGAACTTTGACCACACCTGTTTCATACCGGCCATAGGCAATCTCAACATAAATCCCTGTCATGGTGTCTCTTTGTATTTGCCAGGGTTCAATGACAAAGATTAGATCGGGTAAAGATTCTTTTTCTGCTTTTTGTTCTACATATTTTTTTGCAATATCCATTGCATTGAAAACTGCTTCCGGTTTATTTTTACTTACCCGCTCGATAATATTTTCTTCATTGTAGATTCGTTGTTTTTTGTTTATCGTATAATCACGAGCTGGACGTTTTTGTGGCAGATCCAATAATTTGTAGTTGATCACTTTCCCATATTCTTCTGAAGTATGATTAGGGTCAACATCAATATTTAGAAGTCTTGCCTTAACTAAAAAATCATCCCAGCTTGTACTATGGGTAAGCAAAAAATTTAAACGTTCTTTTAATTCAACTCGATACGCATTCTTTCTTCGATATTCTTGATACTTTTTATGTGAGTTTCTTTTAGGCGTATCGAGGATCATTGCCCCGTGATAGTCCGCTACCTTATCGGAGTAATTTCTTAAATGAGCCGCTGTTCCTCGTTGCCAGCGAAACTTCGTTAAATCGACACTTGAGGTTGTATTAAAAATAATATGGTTATGCAAATGTTCTTTATCTACATGGGTCGCAATGACAAATTCATAATCTTCACCTAAGAAGTCGAGCGCAGTTTGTCTCCCAATTTCATGAACTTCTTCAGGTGTTAAATTATCTTCTGGATCAAACGATTGGATAATATGTCGAGCGATAACTTCTTCATTAGATTTTTTATTTTTTTGACCTTTTATATTTTTTGCTAACATTCTGGTCAGATTCATTTCAAAAAAAGCATTATTTACCGCATTAATTTTATGACCACTTGTTAATGTTTGATTTTCCGTTTTCTCTGGATTTAGAATATACTCAATTGCTCGAAGTAAGTTTTTTTCTTGTTTAATTGAAATTGTTCTTGTTGTAGGCATACTATTGTTGTCTCGTTAATTTACTTATTTCTTGGAGCAATACTTTCTGAGCTTTCAAATAGTTGTTCTGCATTTTCGCGAACTCAGAAACAAGATATTGTACATCTTCTGTTTCTACCAGATCGGTCTGATTTAGTTTGTGGGCAATTTGATTGATATTATTACCAATCATATTCAACTCAGAAACATATTGACCAGTTTCAACTAATGCTTCTTTCATATCTGCAAAATCTATATTGACTATAAAACCATTAAGCGCCATTAAACGAATATAATTTGTCATTGTCCCCTGTCCGGATAGCTCCATATTTTCTTTTACCCGCTTCTTTTCGTCCTTGGTCAAATAGACTTGGATAAATTCGTCTCTAAATAATTTCTTTTTTCTCATATAATTACCGCTTTCTAAGATAAAAATCAGCCAGCAAGGCTGTGCCTTGCCCAGAGTCGATCCCGAAAACCAACAGCCCAAATGGGGCTGGGTCTCGCCTCTGGCAAGCATAGCGAGGTACATGTACCTCACGAAAAAATAAAAAAGAAGGAAATCCCGAAAATCTACGATTTTCGAGTTTCCTCTTTTTTGTTTTTAAACTTGGGGCATGCCCCAAACCCCATTTTCTTTCATTACATCATTGACCTTTTCCGAATTCTTCGAGATCCGAAATGAGCTTTCTGAATGATTGTTCAGATTCGTTTTTTAGTATTTCCTCTAACAAAGCAAGGCTAGAAATGTGAAGAGCGATTGATTCTTTCTCAACTTTTTCTAAGTTTCGTCTTTCTGATTGCAGCTGACCAATCACTGCTTTAACTGGTGGCAGAATAAGTTCTTGAGATTCGTCTCGTTCAAATCGCTGACAAACTTTCCAAAGATAATACTGACACAAAGGTCGCTTTTTAATCAGTTTTATCATCTTCGCTACTTTCTGAATTGCCTTTTAATTTTTCTAAAGTATCCGCTAAATTATAATCTTCCTCAGATCGTTCTTCTTTTTTATTCGCCTTGTCTGTTGCGACATTTTCCATTGCTCGACTTTGGAGTTCTCGCGCACGTCTGATTTCTTCTTCCAATGTTGGTCGAACCAGCTCTGTTTCCTTTTCATACATATGCGCAGCAATCTTTTGTAAAAAGGTATCACTTCGAACAATCAAGTCAGTAAACAATTGTTGCAATTTCACTTTTTCGTTATTCATGGATCGTAATTGAGTTAACAAACTTAAATTAAGAGGCACGGGATTAAATCCAAAAACAATCATTACAATAGACGCAATACTTTCATTTTCAAATCGAATGATATCGTCCGCCGATCGTTTCTCTTTTTCCAAAAGGCAAATAATCAAATCAGCAAGTGTTTGTTCTTCTCCCTGATTCGATTTTATTCGAATGGTATGATCTTCAAGGATTGATTCTTCTCTTTCTTCAAAAACAATTGTACGATTCGCAATCTTTTCTAAGATAGCGAAAACTTCTTTTGGACTCGTTTCTATTTTTTTAGTTTCTTCTTTCCCTTGCGTTTCCGTTTTTTCAAAATATGGAACGATTGGAGCATGAGTGATTTGTGTAAGTTGCGTTTGTTTTTCTTTTAGGATCTCCCCAGTTTCACTATTCACTTTTTGTTGGTTTCCTCCAAATAGAAAGACAGGTTCCGCATTATTCTTCAACGTCCTATTTTCTCGAATCCAATCATGGACTTCTTTTGATTCAACTGCTTCTGCACGTTGATAAAGAAGCATCAACTGATTCACTAACGATAAATTTTTTGTCTTAGGTATACTTCTTAAAAAGCGTAGATAATTTTTTTCATCTGTCCAGTCAGTTAAGTGATCAATAACATAGGAACTGATACTATTTGAATCTCCTTCATCTAACAATTTTTGAAAGTGATCATTAATAACAAAATCTTCTTCTACTTGTTCAGCTAATTTATTTTCTAACAATCCGAGCAACATCTCCTGCGTTTCTTTTCGATAATACTTTTGATCATTTCGATAAAAGTATGCCAAAAACATCTGACGTGCTTTCTCAATTTCATTCCCTTCAGGTTTTCCTATACTTTCTTTTGTCTTCAACCACACTTGTTGGACAAAAGCTTGCAAGAGCTTTTCAAGATCATAAGCATCCAATTTCGTTTCAGGCAGTAATGCCTCTGCCTTTACGTATTCCTTCCAAAATGAAGCGGGAAGTTCTTCAAACAGGGCAAGGCACATCGAATAAAAATCGATGGTTATCGGAACGATTGGTAAATCTTGCTTGTCAATAATTTTTGCGTTTGGATTGAACAAATAAGAAACAGCGAATAACTCTTCTTCTGAAAGAGGCGTTTGTGTAAAAAACGCCTCTTCAATTGTTTCATATGGTACGCCTAACGCCTCTGCCGCATATTGAAACAATGAAACAAATGCACTATTCAGTTTTTCTACTCCGTGTCCCGTTAGATAATCGAAAATGTCATGGGCATGTAAAGCAATGTCTAAAGCTGACAATTCATTCTTGAGTTTTAAATTTCTGGCCAACTTTTTTCTTTTCACTATATTCGCTATTTCATAATTGTCAGGAAACAATGTTGGCATTCTTTTTGTCCTCCTTTATCCCACTTCAAGTTCCGTCTCTGTCTCTTTAACAGAAACAGATTTGTTTTTTTCTTCAACAGCTACTTCCATTGATCGAATCAAGTCTGATTTTTGTGTCTGCGTTAAATCTTTAATCGTTTCCGTTTGTTTTGCGCTCGCATTAAGTCCCAACTGATTGCTTAATTCTTCGATTCGTTTTAATTGTTGTAACTCGATATTATTCATTTTCTTATCCGCTTGATTCTTTTCAGCTTCTGTTACTGTACTTTCAGCTGTTAATTGTTCAGCCTCTTCAGCAATTACCGGAATATTCCCCTCATCTGATAGTTTAGGCTCATTCTGTAGAGTAGGTTCTTCCGAATGCTGTTTATTTTGATCACTCACTGATTCAGCTGTATTTATAGTGGGCTGTGTTTCAGGTTCAACAGTTGTCGATTGATTTTCAGATACGACAGGACTCTCTGAAACCTTCTCCTGTTCTTTTTGAGCTAGTTCTTGCGAATCCTTTTCCTGTACCTCTTGCGTTTTCTCAGCTAAAGGTACTTGATCTCTTTTTTCCTCAATGATAAATTTTCTATCAATCGTATTTGACAATTGTTTTAACAAGCCGTTGATTGATAAAATTTTTCGATTAAATGAATTTTTCAACCCTAAACGAATGTCATCCATTTTATTCGTCACTTGATACACTGTATTATTCTTTTGTGTTCTAACATACTGTTTTAAGTTCTCTTTGAAATCAGACAAGATTTGACCAATTGTTCGTTTTACTTTGGTTGTTTCTTCTTTTATCTGATTCTCAGTCGGCTCGCTCAAAGCATCCACTGCCTCTATTGACTGTTTAACAATGGTTTCAACTTGCTTTAAATGTGTGGCTAAAATATTCTCTATATCAGCCATGCTACCGAATTGCTCTCCCTTATATCCCACTTGCTTAAGAAAGGCATCGACTTCCTGCTTCGTTTCATCAAAAGAAACATTGATCTCCTGGATAAAAGAGTGATTAGAAGGTTGAAGCTGTTCGTTCGAAGAAACAATACTGCTCGACTGATCTTGTTCTTGCTGTTCTTCTTTTGGTAAACTATTTGGACCTTGTGGTGAAGATTTGATCTCTTCCTCAAGTCCTTGCTGATAAAAGTTAGAATAATCGTCCTTCATTTCTTTTAGCTCTTTAATGTAACCCTTTGAACGATTAATCCTTTCCGATATAGAGTTGGACTGTTCTAAATTAACATTGGATCTATCGATACTTTCCAATCCAGCAATGTCTATTTCAAATTCAGCTATTTCACTTAAAATAGGCTCGATAGTATTCTTGTCTAGTGTTTCCACAGCTAAATTTAACTTCCGTAGTTCCCAATCGGTTTCAGAAACTTTTTCCCAATTGGATTGATCTCTAAAATCAATACGTTCTTTCTTCAATGTCTCAATTTTATTGCCTAACTCAATATACTTCTTACTTTTTCTCTCTTCTAAAACTTGTACTTCTGCCATATCATTCACTCCTTGTACTCGTTTGACTGGTTGATTGCCTATTTTATTATTATGGTTTCGTCTAACTTTAATATCCCCTACTTCATTTTTTCGTAGTAAAGCCCCTATCACTTCTTTTTCTGTCTCTGTTTGAGGTTTATATTTCTCGGATGGAAGAAAATCGCCAGTTTCTTGTAGCTCTAAGGCCACTGTTTTCAATCCTTTAACAAAATAAAGTGTTGGATTTTTCTCCCCTGGCATAACTGCTTTACTGTCGATGAGCGCTTGTGCATGTGCGCTAATGTTTTGGTGCGCTTGTTCAGCTTGTCCATTAACTTCTAACAGTACTTCCTGGAACGAATTTCCATAAACATCATTAAATACTGCCCTTTCTGTAATCATTGTCAGCATTTCATTCAAATCTGTTGAATAGTCAGCAAGTTCAGATCCATCAAATAAAAAAAGCGTCTCTTCAGACTGTTCCTTCATTTCTTCCAGGGAATCCTTGAGAATCGCTGTAATTTGTTCCATCGTGTCCGTTTGAGGAATAGCGTTCATATATAAATGAATAGCTTCTTCTTGGTTCTGAATAGCTGAAGCTTTATCTATTAAAGTAAGTTCGCAAGTTTCCAAAGCGTCTCCAACATTCAGTTCTTCGTTCTCATGAATAAATTTGACCGATTTGATACTTTCTATTTTTGTATCAACTTGTGTCTTAAGTAACTCTTGATCAAACCTTGTTCCTTGTTCTACATCAATTTGTTCTTTATTTGATTCTAAGACTGCAGTTTTCAAATTCGGAAAGGCACTGTCAAAAAAAGTTGTGAGCTTATCACGCATATTCTGATCAAACAAAGCATATTCAATATTTGTTGCATAAGTCTCTTTTGATTTAAGAAAAATACTATTCAGTCCAGCTTCGTTCACATATAACTCAAAAGCTCTGGCGAATACTTCTGTAGGAGCCGTGTAATATCCTGCCTTCTCGGCTACGTAGCTGCCTTTGCCGTTAAGTGAAAGGTTTTCTCTATATCTTGTAACAATTGGCTTAAAATCGTCTCTCATGCTCAATAAACGACCGTTGTCTGTACCATAATCTAATGCATGACCATACTCGTGAACAAATGATTGTATACCCACGCCACCAATTTCATCGTTTGTATCTCTAAAGTCTATAGCAATCGTATTTTTGTTAGGTACATACAGTCCAAGAGCTTTATGATTCCCGAGCTTTCTCAAACGCAACTCTGGTAGTTTATCGCCAGTTTTCGGTAGAATGTCGTGCATACGTTCCATTTCCTTCTCAAACTGTGAAAACAGTGTTAGATCCACATCGTTATCTAGTTCAACAAATTGGAAATACTTATTTAACGACGTTGATTCCATTATTTTACGCGTATCTTTATTGATATTCTTTTTTGTCTGCCATGCAGAAGCCCTGGTTTGCTTATCAATATCTTTTTCATACTCTCGTTGAAGAAAAATATCGTAGGCACTTTGAATATATTCTTCTACAAAACTGATTAACTCGTTTTGTTTCCGAGCGTTCTGAATCGTTTTCGGATAGAGATAAGTTGTTCGGTTTCCCTCTTTGAGCAGATACGGAGACTTATCTAGATTTACTTTTACTGGATTTGCCGGATCATTTGATAAATCTCCCCAATTGGCAGCAAGTTGATCCTCTATCCATCGACGTTCTCCACCTTGTACGTCATTATTTTCTAGCATTGATTTCATTTGTGAGGGATTATCAAGATACTTTTCTCTTTCATCTCTAGGAAGTGTGGCCAAAAAAGCATTCGTCAATTCTCCATGAGGATTCTTTTGGAATAAATGAGCATTCTTTTTTCCGGTATAACTTGCAATTGAAAGCCTCTCCAGTAATCGTTCTAAGTCCCTTCTGTCAAACTTAAGCTCCTGAACAGTATCATCAAATTCTTTTAAAATATCTCGCTGTAATTTATCGTATCCAATCGCTCGATTCATATTCCCTAATGCGTAATAACTTGGATCTGTAGAATTGCTAGACGAAAAATAATAGAATTCACCGTGTTTTGTGCCACTCTTGTTCTTTGGATCTAAAAGTACATCAACACTTTTGACGTGTTCCTCAAATCCATTGATTTTTCTTCTGATAGCGGTAGCTGAGTAAATTTTCTTTCCCTCGGCTTCACTTCGTAGAAAAGAACTTTCAACTACATCAATCGGTCTTACCTTAACTTCTGTTGACCAGGGTTGGCCATTCCAGTCATGAAACGTTGCGTCTTCCTTGCCCACCGGATAACCATCTCTATTCCGAATAAACGTGTCTACTGCTCTCAGCTCATCTTCTTGCGTCCACGTACCATTCTTATAAATATTATCGGCCAGCTTTCGAAATGCGGTATATAAAGTATCCTTTTCAGTAAACACTAGCGGAGACGAAGTGGTTGTCCCATATTTCTTTTTAAGTAACGAAGTTAATTGATTTTCCACTTAACATAGCTCCCTTCCTTAGTCTCTATCAAAAGCTTGCTTGGTATCTAGATATTCACCCTTTCTTAAGTCGATTAAATTCTCAGTAGAGGACGTTTCTATCACCATTTTTTGGAATTGATCTGAAACTTGTAAAAGAGCTGAAACCGCTCCTCTTTTGTATTCAGTCAGTTCTCCTTCTTGATAGTCCTTGATCAACCGAAAAATAAAGTTACTGAACTGTGTCTCATTAAATGTGTTTTCTTCCATAATTTCCTCCTATCGTTGGATTGCTGCTAGATCTTTCGTTGCAACATCTTGTTGAACATTGTTAATCATTTGTTGTAGAGAAGCTGTTGCTTCTATTCCCTTCAGTAAGCCTTTTTGGTACTTCAACTCATCGTTCCAATCATTTTTCTTCATTCCTTCGTGGCATTTTGGAAAGTGTGGGATTACATCGATGTTGTTTATACCAAAACTGTTATAAAAGTCTTTCGCTGGCCTCTCGATTTTCCCTCTTTCTGGATTAAATTTTGCTGCATCATTATCTAAAGCGAGAATAATTTTTAACTTTTCATGTCTTACGCCTGCAGATCCTGCTAAATCATCAATTTTTTGTAACCAGCGATCGGCACTCACTTTTTCTTCGATTTTCTTTACATAACTTTTATCTGCACAAAGTGCCTCAACGACTGCACGTGAAATAATTCCTTTGTTTAAGCCATTCATGGCGACCAATCGACAGTTGGTTAATTGGTTTTTGTGCAATTCGTAGTAACTCATCATATCGATAGGGGCTTCAAAAGCGTAGACTGTAAAGGGATTTTCTGGAGTAGCTTTACTAAATTGTGCCTTATCACCAATATCTACAATCACGCCACTAGTCCCCTCACTATTGTAGAGAGTTTTTTTTAATCGACCTTTTTCCGGATAAAGCTGCTTGTTATACCAGATTCCTTGTCTAGCGCCTCCAACAATCTTTCCTTCGATATCTACGTGCTTAAATACAATCATTGGTTCGGTTTTACCTGTATCGAAATCTTTATGAATGCCCTGTACCATGATCCCTTTATTCAGGAAAAAATCGATTGTTTCATCCGATAAGCCACGTTCTTCTCGTAAATACTTCCTGGCGTAATCAAATGTATTCGCTTCTCTGACTCGATAAACAAATGGTTCTTTCTTTGGAATTTTCGCTCCCTCAAAGACGCCAGCTTCTGTTTCAAGGAGATAATGTAGCGCTTCTTTGAACGATATATTATTGATCACCTCAACCATCTTGATCACGTCTTGTTGTCGAAACTCATCCCCTTTTGAATACCAAGAAAAGGTGTTTTTTCTCGGATCAATTTTAAAACTTGGATGTTCAATCCATGCATACTGATGCCCTACACGTTTTAACTCTAATCCTAAAGAACTAGCCACATCCAAAATATTCTTTTGCTTGGCCATTTCCTTCAATCGATTGGGATTGTAGTTAGCCATAAATATGCTCCTTCCATAATGACAATAATTGTTTTTTCTGAAGTAATATTAGATCCAAACAAAAAGAAGTCAGATTCATTCCTTGAAAGTTAAGGAGTGGATCTGACTTCTTGAATAATAATTTACTCATATTAATCGATACTAGATTCTTTCTCTTTTAACGGCACACGCTTCCATTTCCAACCAATTGATCCGTCTTCTCGAACTGTTTCATAGTATGTTGTTGCGCCATACTTGTTTAAATACTGTGTGCGTAAGGTACGATATTCCTGGACTAATTCTTGTAAATCTTCAATTTTTCTCGTTTTACTTGTTACGTAAGTAAAAAGATTTGACGTTGAGGTAACTGTATAATTCGAGTCCGTAAACAAATTAGTTAGGTACGCACGTTCTTCCATTGATTGTGGTGAAAAAGGTAACGCTTCATTAGAAATTTCTATGAGACCGTCTCTGTACACACAAATATCTACACTATCGTCACTGACATCCTCATACTTATTCTCAAAGAGTGTAAATAATTTTAGTGCTTCATCGTTTATTAGTTCTTCACTTCGATCTTCGGAAATTCCAAGTTGCTTTAATTCTCCTTTAACTTGTTCTACAAAATTTTTGGCCATTTTCATTCTCCGCTTCTTATTGAATTTTAGCTTGCTCGTTTCCCAGGAATCTATTCTAAGTTTTCTATGCTGGTATCCTTGGCGAGTCCTAGAGACTTTATGTCACTAGAATCTACTGAAAGAACGCTACATAAATGCGGTTTAAGCTGTTCACACTGTTTTTTGGCAATCACTTCAGCATCCTCCTTTGAATCAAAATAATTCGTTTCACGGATATCATCTGTCCAAACAAAATCTAAAGATGGTTGTCCGTCCTTTTCAACTACTTGGCTCTTTACCCAAAAGCTGTTAGTACGAAGTCCATCTATTAATAATGGAATTGCTAAAATAATATATTTTCTTTTTTCAACCATTTATTTCCCTCCTATAAGAGAAGTAAACACTACTTTTGCTACTCTAGTTGAATCTATTTTACTTTCTCAAAATGATCCACGCTTAAACCAGAGAAATAAAAAAGCCAGCCCAAATACCTAAAAACAAGGATTTGAGACTGGTGCTTATGATATAATGCGAATTAGATAGTAAAGTTTATGCGGTGGCTAATCCCAAAAGAAATGGGGTGACGCCTATGTTGTTTTTCGGCTTTATCCCTAGAAAGGAATAAGCGTGTCTGTTTATGAAGCACTAATGTTTGCGTTAGCTTTCGCAACATTGGTCCTTGCAATCAGCAACAACAAAAACGACAAAAAATAACCGTATCATAAACTTTGGCCAGTTTAACGGTTATTCTTTGTAACTGATTCAACTATGCCACCGACTTAAACGGTGCTATCCTAAGGGGAGTTGTTTGCGCAACTCCTCTTTTCATTTGCATTATAACACGATATCCAAAAAAAAACTATATGGACACTACCTCACCTCTATAAATAAACGTTTGTTCCAGATAATGTTTCTCCAGCGATTTTCTTCGTTTTTCGTCAAAAACCTAAGGTGAACTTCCCCTTCTTTCTCCGTTTAAGCCTGTAATCTCAATCGCCTTTCTTCTAAACTGATTGGAGACTGTTGCTTTTTTTGCTCCACCTCATGAATCACTTGTGTATGCTCACGGTTAAATGTTTCCAAAATCTCCTTAAAGTTCGCTTCTAAACCTGTATTCACTGTATGTTGCCGAAGTTTTAGTTCATCCATTTTCCCTTGTAATACACGAGACAGCTGCTCCGTTTGTTGTTCATACTCTTTTTTGATTGTCTGATCAACCATTTCTTTATAGCTATTTTGAATTGCTGCAGTTTCTCCTTCATGCTGTGTGGTAAAGGACTTTTCGATATTCTGTAATGCTTGCTGGTGTCGCAATTTTTCTTCTTGGATTTGTTGCTGCTTTTGATTGATCAACTGGCTTTCTAAATTAGCTAATTCTTCTTGTTTCTTTGCTTCTAAACGCTTCGTAACTGATTCCTCGATCAAATGACGCTTATCTAATTGTTGGATCTCTTGGTTAATTTTCTTCGTCTCTGTCTCAATAAATTTGGTCAATGCTTGTCCAAACTCAACTTTCGTGGATTGAAGAACCTCTTGTACAATCTCATCTGTAGCAACTTCAATGTCGAGTGATTCACCTTTTACAGGCTCTGAATCCAAATGTTTTGTCATTTCCTCTAACATATTTTCTTCTGACAATGTTTCTGCAGAAGCAGTTGTTGATTGGATTTCTGTCGCTTTTTCTTCTCTAAATTGTTTTATTTCTTTTTGATGACGGTCAAGTGCTTCTTTGATGGATTGTAGTTCACTTTTTGAAATCTGTACGAATTCTTCACTGTTTTCTTCTGCTAAAACTTGTTCTTGCTCCATATCTGAAGAGCTGCTAAGTACTGATTCTATTTCTGACTCTGTTTGTTCCGGTTTATCTGTTTTTGTTACTGGCTGAATATCGGCTTCAAAATCATCTAAAGTGAGTGCTTCATCTGAATCCACGGAATGAACAGGTTCTGAATCATTCACAGACTCGACAATCGGCTCCTCTAAAAAATAATCGAGCGGTTTTTTCGTATAAAAATCAGCTAATTCTGCGACCCAATCAAATCCTTCTTCCTGTGGTAGATGAAGTCGCTTCGCATAATAAACCGTACCTTCCAGATTATTCCTCACTTTAGTCACAACGACTGAACCCTTTAAATAGTTTCTTCGAAACCGGTAATCTTCCTCCTGAATAAATCGAAAGAGATCATCCGGATTAAAGATCTCTTCTTCTTTCAATAAGGTACACTCAGATAGTTCATAGATAAACTTTGGCTTTCTTCTAAACATTATTCTTTAGCTCCTTTCCTTCGGCATTTTGATAATCACTTGGTGGCGCTGCTTGATTAAATGAATGAGCCAACTGTGCTGCAGATGGTCGATTTTTCTCTTTAAGAAAACTTATGGCCTCTTCAACAGACAAGTCTAATTCTGTCAGCGTCATTCGAAAGCTTTTGGCCTCTTCTTCACTGATTTGACTTTGTAATCTTTTAATTGTTTTATCTAGCTGCACTCGTTTCTTTTCGGCATCTGCTAATTTTGATTTAAGTTTTTCTAATTTACTCTGAGTCATTTGTGTCACTCCTTAATTGATCTTTTGGTCCGTCTAGATCAGTCACATGGTTATCTTCAAAGCGTAAATGGTACGCTTCTTCTATCATAAAAGGTGCGTCTTGATATGGTGCCTGCTTCGCCATACGTACAGTTACTCGATAAAGCGTCTCATCGTTGGTATCTTGATAAATCTGAGAAGAAAGATAGCGACTGGACAAGAGTTGCATGGAATTGGAAGTATTTATTTCATTCGTTTCATTGAACGTATCAATCAACTCCTTCAAAACTTCACTATCTGCCTCTATTTCCTTCTTATCATAGAGTTTCTCTGTCATCAATTCTTGCAATAATTCAGCCCTTTCGGTCACTGAGTCTTCTTGCAATTCCCAGGTAAAGTAAACACTTAAAAAATTTCGGATATTAGAAACTTCGTCTACTTCTCTCACTGGCGGCCGACTCGATTCAGTGGTCTGTATGGTCTCCTCTTTGCTTGATGACGAACCATCAACTAAAGCCACACGACTACTTTCCTCCGTTCTTGTTTCTTGGGATTCAGTTTGAGAAGACTGAATCTGATTTGGTACTTCCAAGGTTGGTGGTTCAGCGTTCATAAAATGACCAACTAATAAAATCAAACCGATAAAGATCAATGCTGAGGTAACCACCCCCACCCCTACTAATAGCCTAAATTTCCGCTTATCTTGCATT
>Ga0308166_1001887_pt1 | contig 20819 bp, 18 predicted proteins | sample PhyCR2_2_FD_202137 | JGI IMG/M metagenome (GOLD analysis project Ga0308166, IMG submission 202137) | Phyllosphere microbial communities from UC Gill Tract Community Farm, Albany, California, United States - DLSLCC.R2 | ecosystem: Host-associated > Plants > Phyllosphere > Unclassified | place... | reverse complement strand
AAGTGGTTTGCAAGGGTAATTATCCCCATTCACTTCCACAAAAAGTGAAATATCCGCTTCGGCTCTTGGCACGATCTTATATTCGTTCTTGTATAAGATTAAATGAGAATATGGTTCGGATTCGACGGTTATGCCCTCATGAGCTTTTATCAGCAAGGGCGCGTCGAATGCGTTGAGTTCGATTAAGACCCCATCATAGACAGCTGTGATTCGACTGATAGGTAATGTCTTATCCTTGTTATTTATAAGGGTAACTTTTCTAATGCGGGTCCCGAACTCCGCGCTCATGCCGATCGTATATGTGAACGAAACCCCAACGCCTAGCTTCTTCCAACCTAAATAAAAGGATATCGGAAATAGAAGTAGGGCTGAGGCAGTCTTGAGCAACTCTTGCATGGAAAGCACTAATTCAGAATGCATAGTTAACTTTTTGGTCCTAATTTCATCATCTAATAACGGCGGCGAATTACTCAATCATATCGAGAAATCAATGATCGTCCAAGTGGATTTTTTTATCGATGCTGCGACCGATTTCTGCCTGCGAGTGTCAATATCGCCGGCGCTGGTTCAGTCGAAGCAGTTTTGATATGGTTTTCGAGCGTGATACTCAGCTGAACGCTTATCATACCTGTCACGTTTTAGGCGCGGATGTTTCACAATTAGCAGCGGCTTAAGCTCATTGGTCGGATTGCCCAGAAGGTTGCTAGCGCCGTCAAATCTCGAACCGCTGCCGGTAAGCCGCCGGCGTCACCCCGAACGCGCGCCGGAACAGCGAAATGAATGTACTCGGCGTCGAATACCCCAGCTCCAGCGCAATGCGCGTCACGGCCACGTCCTCGGCCAGCATTTCCAGCGCCCGCATCAGCCGGGCGCGCTGGCGCCACCCGGTAAACGTGAAACCCGTCTCGCTGACGAAATGGCGGCTCAGCGAGCGTGGGCTGACGGCTGCCCAGCGCGCCCAGTCGTCCAGGCTGCGCTCGATGGCCGGATCGTCCACCAGGGCGCGCGCGATGCGCAGCAGGCGGGCGTCGCGCGGCAGCGGCAGGCCGAGCGGATCGACCGGCAGGGTGCGGATTTCGTCGAGGATCACGCCGGCCAGCCGTTCCGCGCACGCGTCCAGTGGCCCGGCCGGCCAGCGGGCCGCGCGCAACGTCGCTTCGCGCAGCAGGCCGGACATGCGGATGGCGCACGGCGCCGCCGGCAGGCCGTCGCAGTGCGGTTCGGCGATGTAGGCGGCGTAGCCGTGGAACGGACCGTGCGACCTGGCCCAGTGCACGCGGTGCGGCGGGACCCAGATGGCGTGCGTGGTCGGCACGACCCAGACGCCGTCGTCGACGCCGATCGTCAGCAGTCCGCGCATGGAGCCGAACAACTGGCCACGCGGATGGCTGTGGGGCGCGGAGCTGCGGCCCGTCTCCTGGCTGGCGGCGGCGACGATGATCGCGGGGCCGTCGGAGGTGTTGATCAGGGCAGGGTCGAGGGTTTCGTCGGCCATTGGCGTCAAATCGATATAAATTGGCCCGCGAATTGTACAGCCGCCACGCATGCGGCATCTACACTGGGGGCTCCCTTGACCTGCAGGAGCCACCATGCCCGACCTCGACACGCTGCCCACTCCCGCTCTCGACACGCTGTACGATCCCCCGGCCGAACGCATCCAGAACGCGGTGCTCGACCGCCTGATCGACTTCCACCGCGACTACCTGCGCGTGGCGACGTTCTTCTGCCTGGCCACCGGCAGCGCGCGCGGGCTGGACGCGTCGCCGCGCGGCGGGCAACCCGGCTTCGTGCACGCGCTGGACGACCACCATGTCGCGTTTGCCGACTGGCCCGGCAACAACCGCATCGAATCGCTGCGCAACCTGGATGTGGACGAACGCGTCGGCATGCTGTTCCTGTTCCCGGGACTGGACATCTTCATGCGCATCAACGGCCGCGCCCGCGCCACGACGGACGATGCGTTGCTGGCACGCCTGTCCGAAAGCGGCAAACGGCCGAAGACGGCCATCGTCGTGGCGATCGACGAGGTGCTGTTCCATTGCGGGAAAGCGATCAATCGCGCGGGCCTTTGGCGCGTGGACCGCCACGTCGACCGCGACGCGCTGCCGACGCCGGGGCGGATGGTGGAAGCGCTGAGCGCCGCCGCCGAGGGCCGCGCCGCGGATGCGACGGCGGCCGGGCAGATGGACGCCCACTATGCGCACGCGGTGCGGCACGATCTTTACGGTTGAGGCGCCCGGCACGCGCCGCCTGGCGGCCGCGCTCGGAACCGCTGATCCGCACGTGCCGGACGCCGATTTATCCATGGCGGCGAGTCTGGCCCTGAGAGAACGCGTCCGGCATTGACGCCTTGCTGGACACGTTTCTCACAACTGATCTCATCCACCAGCAATAGCGCTTCCCCAGGGCCGGGAAGGGATGGCCCCGGCCCGGCGCGGACGCGCCATTCGTCAAGGGGAACTCGGCCTTGCGGCAAGCCGGGTTATCAGCGTGGCCGGGTGATCGTACCATCGGGTACGACAGGATTAGCGTTGGTCGGGCCGCCACGCTGCTTGTTTGCGACCTCGTCTTGCGACGTGGTCTCGCGACTCTTTCTTGCGACCCCATGACCAGCATCCTGTCCCGTACTTTCAAGGAGTTCTCCGAATCGAGCAAGGCCGGAGGCATCGTCCTCATCCTGTGCACGCTCGTCTCCCTGGCCATCGCCAATTCGCCGCTGGGTCCCGCCTATCTGGGCTTCTGGCACCACGCCGTCGCGGGTCTCAGCGTCGAACACTGGATCAATGACGCGCTGATGGCCGTGTTCTTCCTGCTGATCGGGGCTCGAACTGGAGCGTGAGCTATACAGCGGCGAGCTGTCCGACCTGAGGAACGCCTTGTTGCCGATGCTTGCCGCGGCGGGCGGCATCGCGGTGCCCGCGCTGATCCACTACAGCCTGAATGGTGGCACCGTTACCCAGGCCGGCATCAGCATTCCGATGGCAACCGATATCGCTTTCGCACTAGGCGTGCTGGCGTCGCTGGGCAATGGCGTACCGGCCTCGCTGAAGATCTTCCTGACGGCGCTGGCCGTCATGGACGACCTGGGCGCGATCGCCGTCATCGCAGTGTTCTATACCGCCGACCTGTCCTTCCTGTACCTGCTTGGCGCGCTGGCGGTCTTTGCCGCGCTGTTGGCGATGAACCGGCTGCTGCGCGTGATGGCGCTGCTGCCGTACGTTCTGGGCGGTGTATTGATGTGGTTCCTGATGTTGAAATCCGGTGTGCACGCGACAATCGCCGGCGTGCTGCTGGCCTTTGCAATTCCGTATTCCGCCAGGGACGACGACGCCGAGTCCCCGTCGCACCGGCTCGAACACATGCCGCACAAGCCCGTTGCGTTCCTGATCCTGCCGTTGTTCGCGCTGGCCAATACGGGCATCGCGATCGGTGCCGGCTGGGTCACGCAACTCATGACGGCCAACAGCCTGGGTATCTTCCTCGGTCTGGTGGCCGGCAAGCGGATCCGGACTTTCCTGTTCAGTTTCGGGGCGGTAGCGGCAGAGCTGTGCCGCCTGCCACCGGGCCTGGGCTGGCGCCATGTGGCCGGGGTGGGGCTGCTGGGCGGGATCGACGTCACCATGTCGATCTTCATCACCAACCTGGCGTTCACGGGCCAGCCGGATGTGATCGACGCGTCGAAGATGGCGATCCTGGTCGCGACCCTGACCGCCGGTGCGCTTGGCTTTCTGTGGCTGAAGTGGCTGGCGACGTCGCAAGCCGGCAGCGTGGCGGACGAGCGGAATCCGTCCTAGAAACTGTTGATGGGAATCTTCAGATAACGCACGCCGTTCCCCTCGGGTTCCGGCAGCTCGCCCGCATTCAGGTTGACCTGAATGGCCGGCAGGATCAGGGTCGGCATCGCCAGCGTGGCATCGCGCGCCGTGCGCATCGCCACGAACTGCTCTTCGGTGACGCCGTCGCGCACGTGGATATTGGCGGCGCGCTGTTCGGCCACGGTCGTTTCCCAGCCCGGACCGCGCCCGGCGGGCGGGTAGTCGTGGCACATGAACAGGCGCGTTTCCGGCGGCAGGTCGAGCAGGCGCCGGATCGAGCGGTACAGGGTCGTCGCACTGCCGCCGGGGAAGTCGCAGCGGGCCGTGCCCACGTCCGGCATGAACAGCGTGTCGCCGACAAAGACGGCGTCCTCGATGCGGTAGGCCATGTCGGCCGGCGTGTGGCCCGGCACGTGCAACGCGGTGGCCGTCAGCGTGCCGATGGCGAACGTTTCGTCCGGCGCGAACAGGTGGTCGAACGCGGCCTGCTGCGGCGGGGCGCCGAAGACGTGCGCGAAACTCTTCTGCACCGCGTGGATGTGCGCGCCGATGCCGATGCGGCCGCCCAACTGCCCGCGCAGGTAGGGTGCGGCAGACAGGTGGTCGGCGTGGGCGTGCGTCTCCAGCAGCCATGCCGTCTGCAGGCCGTGTTCACGGACATAGGCGATCACGCTGTCGGCCGACGCGGTGGCCGTGCGGCCCGACTTCGGGTCGAAGTCGAGGACCGGGTCGATGACGGCGCAGGTGCTGCCATCATGGACGACGTAGGTGACGGTGGACGTGGCGGCGTCGAAAAAGGCCTGGATGGCGGCGGTCATGGTCAATGCTGGTCGTTGTGTCGCATTCATTATAAACATCATAAGAACGATGGGCCAATCGCGTTTTTCAACTAAGGCGCACAGACTGCCAGCATGCTAAGATGGCGGCCATGAAAGCGCTGCTTCGCATTCTCGTCCTCTGGCTGCTGATGGCCGGCGTCCCCCTGCAGGGGTATGCCGCGGCCACGATGCTGCTGTGCGCTCCGCCCGCAACGCCGGCCGCACCTGCGCATCTGGCGGCCATGACGCATGGCGAGCACGATCACGCGGCCATGCTGGCCGCGCAGGCGCACGGCGACCATCAGGACCGTCAGGATCAACCGGGCACGCACCATGGCGACGCCAAATGTGCCGGCGCCGCGTTCTGCTGCACGGGCGCGCCGCTGGCCGGCGTCATGCCGAAGGCACCCAGCCTGCCGGATGCACGTGGCGCCCCCGTTCCCTTCGACAGCGCGGCACCCGCCGCGGTCGATCTCGCCGGCCTCGAACGGCCGCCCAAACACCTCGCCTGATCCCGCTCGTCCAGTCGTCATGACTGCCTTGCCCGCATCGCGGGCCGTTCAGGCTTGAGGTATCACCATGAAAATCACTATCAACGCGCTGGCCTTCGGGCTGGCGCTGTGCAGCGCCGCGCATGCGCAGCAGGTCACGCAAGCGGAGGCCCCCGTGCCGCCGACAACCTACGTTTCGCCGCTGGCCGGCTATCGGCCTGCGCCGCCCGCCGAGAGCAGGCCGGCCGCCGGCTGGCTTGCCGCCAACGCGGCGGTCGCCACGTCCGGCCATGGCGGCCACCAGATGCACAAGGCGCCGCCGCAACGCAAGGAGGAGCCGAAGACGCCTCCGCCGCAGGAGCACCACCATGAACATTAACGTCCCGTTCAAGCGTATCGCCGCCACGGCGCTGGTCCTGGCGCTGGCAGGCTGCGCCACGTTTTCCGCCGACGGCGGCGTCAAAGCCGTCAACGACATCGCGCAGGCGAAAGCCGGTGCGCCGGTGCGCCTGCTGCGTAGTGACGACGACCGGCGCGCGCTGGACGAGCTGCTGAAGACGCGGCTGGCGCAGCCGCTGTCGGCCGACGATGCCGTCGCCATCGCACTGCTGAACAACCGCCGCCTGCAGGCGACTTACTGGGAGCTGGGCGTCGCCGAAGCGGACCTGGTGCAGGCGGGCCGGCTGCAGAATCCGTCGTTCGGCTACAAGCACACGCGCGGCGGCGGCGACGTGTCGATCGAGCGCACGCTGACGTTCAACCTCGTCAGCCTGATCACGGCGCCACTGGCGTCCCGCATCGAAGGCCGGCAGTTCGAGGCAACGAAGCTGCGCGTGGCTGCCGAGGCGGTGCAGGTGGCGGCGGACACGCGCCGCGCCTGGATCGAAGCGGTGGCCGCGGCGCAGGGTGTCGAGTACGCGAAACAGGTCGCGCTGGCGGCCGATGCCGGCGCCGACCTGGCGCAACGCATGCGCAGCGCCGGCAACTGGAGCGCTTACGACCAGGCGCGCGAGCAGGCGTTTTACGCGGAAGCGATGGCCGACGTGGCGCGCGCGAACCAGGCGGCAACGGCCGCGCGCGAACAGCTGACCCGGATGCTGGGGCTGTGGGGAGGGGGAACGCAGTACCGCCTGCCCGATCGTCTGCCGGACCTGCCGGCGGCGCCGCGCGAGCTGGCGGACGTGGAGCAGACGGCCGTGCGCGAGCGGCTGGACGTGCGCGCTGCGACATTGGCGTCGCAACAGACCGCGGCGTCGCTGGGCCTGACGCGCGCGACGCGCTTCATCAACGTGCTGGAGCTGGGCGCGACACGCGAATCGAAGGCCGGGGAGCCGAAGGAGCGGGGTTATGAGGTCACGCTGGAAATCCCGCTGTTCGACTGGGGCGGCGCGCGCACGGCGCGGGCCGAAGCCGTGTACATGCAGGCCGTCAACCGCCTGGCCGCGACGGCAACGGATGCCCGCAGCGAGGCCCGCGAAAGCTACCTTGCCTACCGCACGGCGTACGACCTGGCGCGGCACTATCGCGACGTCGTCATCCCGCTGCGCAAGAAACTGTCGGACGAGACGCTGCTGCGCTACAACGGCATGCTGGTCAGCGTGTTCGAACTGCTGGCGGATGCACGCGAGCAGCGCGGCGCCGTCAACGCGGCGATCGAAGCGCTGAAGGATTTCTGGCTGGCCGACAGCGGCCTGGAAACGGCACTGGGCGGCAAGCTGCCCGCACCAACGCACAACGGAGAACGTCAATGAGCAATCGCAGAGCGTTTCTGCAAGGGGCCGCGCTGCTGGGCGCGGGTGTCGTCAGCAAGGTCGGCGCCGCGTCGCTGCCTGAAGCGCCCGTGCAAGGCAGCGCGGCCACGGCGGCGCCACTGACGCCGCCGAACGGCCGGCCCTACAACCCGGTCGTCACGCTGAACGGTTGGAGCCTGCCGTGGCGGATGAAGGACGGCGTCAAGGAATTCCACCTGGTCGCCGAACCCGTGGTGCGCGAAGTCGCGCCCGGCATGCATGCCAACCTGTGGGGCTACAACGGGCAAAGTCCGGGGCCGACGATCGAAGTGGTGGAGGGCGACCGCGTGCGCATCTTCGTGACGAACAAACTGCCCGAGCACACCAGCGTGCACTGGCACGGCCAGATCCTGCCGAACGGGATGGATGGCGTGTCCGGCGTGACGCAGCCGTCGATCAAGCCGGGCAAGACGTTCGTCTACGAATTCGTGGCGAAGCATGCGGGCACATTCATGTACCACCCGCATGCGGACGAGATGGCGCAGATGGCGATGGGGATGATGGGCTTCTGGGTGACGCATCCGAAGGATATCCGCCAGCATGCCGTCGACCGCGATTTCGTGTTCCTGCTGGGCGCCTACGACATCGAGCCGGGCAGCTACACGCCGAAGGTCAACACGATGCTGGACTTTAACCTGTGGACGTTCAACAGCCGCGTGTTTCCCGCCATCGACCCGATGGTGGTGCGCCAGGGCGACCGCGTGCGCATCCGGGCGGGCAACCTGACGATGACGAACCACCCGATCCACGTGCACGGCCACACGTTCGAAGTGACGGGCACGGACGGCGGCTGGGTCAGGCCGTCCGCCCGCTGGCCGGAGGTGACGACCGACGTCGGCGTCGGCCAGATGCGCGCCATCGAATTCGTCGCGGACAATCCCGGCGACTGGGCTTTCCATTGCCATAAATCGCACCACACGATGAACGCGATGGGGCACGACGTGCCGACCCTGATCGGCGTCGATCATCGCGGCGTGGCGGAGAAGATCAATCGCCTCGTGCCGGGCTATATGGTCATGGGCGACAAGGGCGGCGCGATGGGCGGCATGCAGATGCGGCTGCCGGAAAACACGCTGCCGATGATGACGGGCACGGGCCAGTTCGGCGAGATCGAGATGGGCGGCATGTTCACCTTGCTGAAAGTGAGGGAAGGGCAGGCGCGCGGCGACTACCGCGATCCGGGCCACTACCGTCATCCGAAAGGGACCGTGGCCTATGAGTGGACGGGCGACGTACCGACCGCGCCGACCGCACCAGGAGCGCCGGCCAGACCGGTAGAAGGGGCGATGAACGTGCGCCGGGGTGGAGGGCACGAAGGCCATCATTGAAAAAAACCGGTGCCAGGCTTTAATGGCGTGAAGCTAAGGCGTAAAAGTCAGCGAGCCGCACGTATTTACCCTGAACCCAAGGCCAAGAACTGGGGTCAGACCCGCCGGGTCTGACCCCGGCTCTACGCCTTGGGATGGATTTATGTCTGCGGCTCGCCACCGTGTTCTTCAAAACCGGTGCCAGGCTCCGGTTTTCAGCCCGCTGCGGCGGAAAATGGAGCCTGTCACCGGTTTTCGCTGCATGCTATATTGGCCGCCGATGAAAACCCTGCCCGAACCCCTGGCCGCCCTGCCTTATCTTTTCAAATGGAGCCTGCTCGCCTTCGTCGTTGCACTGCTGGCCGGCAGCGCTTCCGCGCTGTTTCTGTTTTCACTGGATGCCGCCACCGGCTACCGCGAGGCGCATCCCGCCATCGTCTGGCTGCTGCCGCTGGCCGGCTTTGCCGTGGGCTGGGTCTACTGGCGCTTCGGCCGCGCGGTGGAGGCGGGGAACAACCTGCTGATCGACGAGATCCACGACCCGGCCAACGTCGTGCCGTTGCGCATGGCGCCGTTGGTGCTGGCGGGGACCGTGATCTCGCACCTGTTCGGCGCGTCCGTCGGCCGCGAGGGCACGGCCGTGCAGATGGGCGGCACTCTGGCGGACCAGCTGTCACGCCTGCCGCGCATGGACGCCGCCGACCGGCGCATCCTGCTGATGGCCGGCATCAGCGCCGGTTTCGCCTCTGTCTTCGGCACGCCGCTGGCGGGCGCCGTCTTCGGGCTCGAAGTTCTTGTGATCGGGCGCATGCGCTACGACGCCATCTTCCCCTGCGTTGCCGCCGCTATCCTGGCCGACCAGGTCGGGCTGGCGTGGGGCGTGCACCACACGCATTACGCCATCGGCATCGTGCCTGCCGTGACGGCGTGGAGCGTGCTGGCCATCGCGGCCGCCGGCATCGTCTTCGGACTGACCGGCATGGCATTCGCCACGGCCACGCATCGCCTGTCCGCGTTGATGAAAGGGTGGATCGGCTACCCGCCGCTGCTGCCACTGATCGGCGGCGCCGTCGTGGCGGTCGCCGTCTGGGCCATCGGCACGCAACGCTATGTGGGCCTGGGCATTCCCGTCATTCTCGAAGCGTTCGCGCATCCCGTTGCGGCGTGGGACTGGCTGGGCAAGTTCGCCTTCACGGTCGCATCGCTGGGGACGGGCTTCAAGGGTGGCGAGGTGACGCCGCTGTTTTACATCGGCGCCACATTGGGCAATGCGCTGGCGCCGCTGCTGCACCTGCCGTTTCCCATGCTGGCCGGCGTCGGCTTCGTTGCCGTGTTTGCCGGTGCCGCGAACACGCCGCTGGCGTCCACCGTCATGGCGCTGGAGCTGTTCGGACCTGCCATCGGCCCCTATGCCGCGCTGGCTTGCGTGATCGCGTACTTGTGCTCGGGCCACTGCGGCATCTACCGTGCTCAGCGGATGCTGGACCGGAAAACGCGCGGCTAATTGTCAAATGGTAACAATTGTTTATATTGCATTTTACTGGAGCCAACTTGTATGATGTCTGTTGACTGGGGCGTAAAGTTTCCCAGCATTCCCATAGGAGAGACATCTTGAACTCGAGTAAATTCATTGTCGCGGGCGTGGTCGCGCTGTTATCGTCCGCCGGCGTCGCGCAGGCGGCCGACTGGCCGTCCGGCTATTCTAAATGCGCCGACCAGGGCGGTACGTGCAAGGTGGGCAGCAGCGCCCGCTCCGTATCGTTCGGCAGCAAGGACCAGTTTGTCGTGAAGACGCTGTCCGGCAACATCTCCTGCACGACCGCCACGTTCGGCACGGACCCGAACCCGCGCCAGACGAAGAAGTGCGCGGTCGGTCCTGTTGGCAGCACGACGCCGACTCCGACACCTGAGCCGACACCGACGCCAACGCCAACGCCGACCCCGCAGCCGGTCGCGGACGCCAGCACGGAAGCCGCTCCGTCGACGGGTTGGGCCGGCACCAACGGCGGCACGACAGGCGGCAAGGCCGCACCGTCCAACGCCGTCTACAAGGTCAGCTCCGCCTCGCAACTGCTGGCCGCATTGAAGGCGCAGGGCGACAATCCGAAGATCATCAAGCTGTACGGCACCATCGACATGGCGGCAGCCGACAACGGCGGTCCGTTCAAGAGCACCAGCGACCAGGCACTGCGCAGCCAGATCAAGGTGGGCAGCAACAGCACGCTGATCGGCACGGGCAGCGACACGCGCCTCGTCAACGGCACGATCTCGATTTCCGGCGTGCAGAACGTCATTGTGCGTAACCTGACGATCGTCAACCCGTGCGACGTCAACCCCGTCTGGGACCCGAATGACGGCAGCTCCGGCAACTGGAACTCGGAGTTCGACAGCGTCGTCATCAGCAAGTCGAAAAACGTCTGGGTCGATCACAACGTGTTCACGGACGCACCCATCACCGACGACACGCTGCCCGTCGCCAACGGCAAGGTCAAGCAGTGCCACGACGGCGCGCTGGACGTCAAGAACGGCTCGGACTACGTCACGGTGTCAAACAACCGCTTCGAACTGCACACGAAGAACAACCTGATCGGCTCGTCCGACAGCACGACGAGCGATGCCGGCCACCTGACCGTCACGTTCAATGGCAACCACTTCCTGCACGTCTCGGAGCGGGCACCGCGCGTGCGTTTCGGCATGGTCCACATCTACAACAACTACTTCGAAGGCAGCCGCTCGCACAAGGTCTACCCGCATCACTACAGCATCGGCGTGGGCTACCAGGCTAAGATCATTTCGCAGAACAATGCGTTCGACATCGCCGGCGCTTCCACCTGCACGCAGATCCTGAACAATCCGGGATCGTCCAGCAAGACGGGCGCGATCGTCGATACGGGTTCGCTGATCAACGGCGCGGCGCTGGATGCAGCCAACAAGTGCAGCTTCAGCTCGTCCGTGGGCTGGACGGTGCCTTATTCCGTGCAGCCGCTGTCGGCCTCGGCCGTCAAGGCTGCCGTGCTGGGTAACGCCGGTACGGGCAAGCTGACGGTACGCTAAGAAAGAGGGCGGCCGATCCGCCGGAGCCTATGAGCCAGCTTCTAAGTGAAGGCGGCTGATCCGCCGGGGACTGGCACCGTTCTGTGGTGCCTGTCCCCGACGTTTAGCCGGCTCTGGTCGACGGCGGACGCGTCTTTGGAACCGCTCGTGGCGAGCGCTGAGTAAACGTCGGGGACAGGCACCGCGTCGGGCATTCGCCCGACGAGGAGCCAGTCCCCGGCATCTCCGCAGCCAACGTGCTGGCAGAAGCTTCCAGCGGCGCAAAAAGCCTCAGCATCAACCATCACCCACCGGCAGATCCAGCCCCGCCGGCCGCGCATCCCAGCGGCGTGCCCGGTTCTGCACCGCGTTCGGATCGATCTCCAGCACCACCTTGTCCGTTTCCGCAAACAGGCTCGGTACCTGCAGGCCCGCCACGTCGCCGCAGATCTCCAGCGCGCGGGCCAGGCCATAGCCGTACTTCTCGACCAGCAGTCCCGCCAGCTCGCGCGTTTCGGCGCCGCGGTCAATGTCCTTGCGCCGGCCGGCGGCATAGCGCCGCAGGTCGGCCAGCAGCCGGTCGTGCAGTTCCGCAACGTCCATCGCTTTCTCCCTGTTGTGACGACACGTCGTATTCTGGCACGGGCAGGGCACAGATCGCGCGCCATTGTGATTAGACCCATTTAGCCATTGCGGAAGTAAATGAGAATCAGTATCATTCGCGTTCTGGGAAGTGCAGATTTCATAACAACAAGGCTGGAACGCAATGTCCATAACAAGAAAGCTGTTAGCAATGAGTATCGCCGCCATCGGCCAGCAGGCATTTGCCGCCGGGGCGCCGGAGGCTCCCGCGGCGGACCCCGGCATCGCCGAACAATCCATCGTCGTCGTCACCGCGTCGCTGCGCAATCACACGGCCGCCTCGGCGCCCGCGTTCACGACGATCGTCACCGAAGAAGACATCGCCAGGTCGCCCGTCAACAGCCTGCCGGACCTGCTGCGCGACACGGTCGGCGTCAGCAACATGACGGACAGCACGGGCCGCGACGAGATCCAGATCCGCGGCCTGGGCGGCAAGTACACGCTGATGCTGGTGAACGGCAAGCGCGTGTCGTCCGGCGGCGCCCTGTGGCGCGGCGGCGACTTCGACTTCAGCTCCATTCCGCTGTCGTCCATCAAACGGGTCGAGATCGTGCGCGGCCCGATGGCGGCGCTGTACGGATCGGACGCCATCGGCGGCGTCGTCAACATCATCACCAAGGCACCCACGCGCGAGTGGAAGGGCAGCGTCAGCGGCGAGTACCGCGTCGTGCAGCCGGGCGACGAGGGCGACCAGTACCGCGTGGGCGCCTCCATTGCTGGCGCGCTGAACGACACGTTCGGGCTGTCGCTGTCCGGCGAATACTACGACCGCGATCCGTGGTTTGCCGTTTCGTCCACCGACACGACGCGCCCCGCGCGCCTGGAAGAAAAGCGCGCGGCCAACGTGGCCGGCACCTTGTCCGTCAAGCTGGCGGAAAACCAGTCGCTCGATATCGATGCGAGCCTGAACCGCGATCACCGTCCGCGCGCGCTGTTCTATTACGACTACAACGCCGAATGGGATTACACGACGCGCGATTATCGCGAGCAGAAGATCGAGCGCGGCACCATCGGCGCGACGCACAAGGCCGATTGGGGCTGGGGCAATACGACGGCGTTCATCACGCGCGAGCATGCCCGCATCGACGACTTCAACAGCCGCTACGACAAGCCGCAGGCGCGTGTCCTGTACGAGGACAACACGTATGCGAAAGCCTACGCCAACGTCACGCGCGGCATCAACGCCGTGACGGCCGGTATCGACCTGCGCCGCCAGGTCATCAAGGACAACGCCACCTACCGCGAGTCTGGCCGCATCAGCACGGACAGCAAGGCACTGTTCGTCGAGGACGAACTGTCGCTGACGCCGGCGCTGCACCTGACGCTGGCCGGCCGCATCGACGACAGCAATACCTTCGGCAGCCATTTTTCGCCGAAGAGCTATCTGGTGTGGCAGGGCGCGAACGGCCTGACGGTCAAGGGCGGCATCAGCCGCGCCTTCAAGGCGCCGGAAGCGTATCAGCTGAGTACCGAGTACCGCACCGTCAGCTGCGGCGGCAAGTGCTCGCTGTCCGGCAATCCGAACCTGACGCCGGAAACCAGCACGAACTATGAAGCCGGTTTCGAGATCCACCGCGCGGCGTGGGACTTCACCGCCGTCGTCTTCAAGAACGACGTGGACGACATGATCGTCGCCACCTACGATCCGGCCGGCCCGTCGCGCGCCTGGGTCAACGTGGCCAAGGCCAAGACGCGCGGCATCGAGCTGCAGGGCGAAGCGCGGCTGTCGCCGGCGTTCTCCGTCAGCGCCAACATGACGCACCTGAACGCCGACTACATCGACGAGACGGGCAAGGAGACGAAGCTGGACAACCGTCCCGAGAACGTCGCGATGGCAAGCCTGAACTGGAAGATCGGCGATCGCTTCAGCACCGCGCTGTCGGCGCACTACACGGGCAAGCAGTACTACCTGACGAAGGACCTGCCGGGCTACACCCGCACCGACCTGTCGTTCGCGGCCAAGGTGAACAAGCAGTTCACGGTGCGCGCGGGTGTGAAGAACCTGACGGACGTGGACCTGGAGAAGAAGAGCCGCGACTTCGACTTCTTCGAGCTGGGTCGCAATTACTACGTCAGCGCGACATACAACTTCTGATCGCCTGACCCCGGGGCGGTGCCCCAACGTAGCCAGCGTCCCGCCAGCCAACGTGAACGTATCAACAGTTTGCGAGGTAACGATGGCTACATCCCCCGTACTATTCCGGTCGGCGCACCGCAGCGTGCGCGGACAGGGCGTTTTCGAACGCATATCGACGCCCGCGCAAGGCGGCGCGCTGCAACGCGACGTCACCGCAGCATTGCGCCGCGCGCGTGACGCCGGCATCGCCGATCCCATCGCGATCGGCGCCATTCCCTTCGACACGGCGCGCCCTTCGGCGCTGATCGTGCCCGAGCGCAGCGAGATCTTCAGCCGCGAGACCGTACCGTTCGCGGTCAACGACGGCGCCGCATTGCCGTCCATCGTGGCATCGCACAGCATTCCCGGTGAGGAGCGCTTCAAGCAGGGCGTGCGCCAGGCCGTGGCCAACTTCGGCCTGAGCGACATCCGCAAGGCCGTGCTGTCGCGCGTGCTGGAAGTGGAACTGGCCGGCCGCGCCGATCCTGGGCGCCTGTTTGCCAGCCTGGCCGCACAGAACCCGACCGGCTACCAGTTCCGCGTGCCGCTGGCCGACGGCGCGGAGCTGGTGGGTGTCAGTCCCGAGCTGCTGCTGCGCAAGGAGGGCGCGACCATCGTCTCCAATCCACTCGCCGGTTCCGCGCGCCGCCAGCCGGACAGCGACAGCGATGCCGCCGCCGCCGGCGCGCTGCTGCAGTCGCCGAAAGACCTGCGCGAACACCGCTACGTTACCGACGACATCCGCCGCCTGCTGCTGCCGCTGTGCGCCACGCTGGACGTGCCGCCGGGGCCGTCGCTGCTGTCCACCAACGCGATGTGGCACCTGTCGACGCGCATCGAAGGCACGTTGCGCCAGCCGGAGATGTCGGCGCTGGAGCTGGCGTGCACGCTGCATCCCACACCGGCCGTCTGCGGCTACCCGACCCGGCTGGCCCGCAAGCTGATCGACCTGGTCGAGCCGTTCGAGCGCGGGCTGTTTGCTGGCATCGTGGGCTGGGTCGATGCCGACGGCAACGGCGAATGGGCCGTGACGATCCGTTGCGGCACGGTACAGGGCAACACGCTCCGCCTGTTCGCGGGCGCGGGCATCGTTGCCGATTCCTGCCCGGACGCCGAGTGGGCCGAAACGCAGGGCAAGCTGGGCACGATGTTGCGCGCGCTCGGCGCCGGCGCGTCGGTGCCGGTCGCGCCCGCAGTTTCGCCCGCAATCGCGGCGGAGGCGGCATGATCGCCTTCACGCCATGGCCGGAGTGTGACGCACGGCGCTACCGCGAGGCCGGCTGCTGGCTTGATGTGCCGATGACGGACATCCTGGAACGCCAGTGCCGCGACAATCCGAACGGCATCGCCGTCATCTGCGGCGAGCGCGTCGTCACGTATCGTGAGCTGGATGCGCAATCGAGCCGCCTCGCGGCGGCTTTGGCCCGGCGCGGCTTGGCGACGGGCGACACGGCGCTGGTGCAGCTGCCGAACGTGGCCGAGTTCTATGTCACCTTCTTCGCGCTGCTGAAGATCGGCGTCGCACCGGTCAACGCGCTGTTCAGCCACCAGCGCCTGGAGCTGACGGCGTATGCGCAGCAGCTGCAGCCGAAGCTCGTCATCGGCGCGGCCAGCCACCCGCTGTTTGCCGATGGCGCCTTTACGGAAACGCTGCGCGCACTCGTGCCAGAGCTGGCGCACGTGCTGGTGCTGGGCGCCGGTCTGTCGGACCTGCTCGACGAGGACGGCCCGGCGCCGGCGTTTGCGCCGTCCGGCGCCGGCGAAGTGGCGTTCTTCCAGCTGTCCGGCGGCAGCACGGGCACGCCGAAGCTGATCCCGCGCACCCATAACGACTATTACTACAGCGTGCGCCGCAGCGCCGAGATCTGTCGCCTGGACCGCAACACGCGCTTCCTGTGCGCGCTGCCGGCCGGGCACAATTTTCTTCTGAGTTCACCCGGCGCGCTGGGCGTCTTCTGCGCCGGCGGCACCGTCGTGCTGGCACCGTCGCCCGAGCCGCTGGGCTGCTTCGCGCTGATCGAGCGCCACCGCGTGACGATGGCAGCGCTGGTGCCGTCCGCCGTCGTGCTGTGGTTACAGGCGGCGCCGGAGCGGCGCGCGCAACTGGCGTCGTTGCGGCTGCTGCAGGTGGGCGGCGCCAGCTTCGCCGAGGCGCTGGCGCGGCGCGTGCCACAGGAGCTGGGCTGCGCGCTGCAGCAGGTGTTCGGCATGGCCGAAGGGCTCGTCAACTACACCCGCCTGGACGACCCGGAGGACAAGGTCTACACGACGCAGGGCCGGCCGATGAGCGAATTCGACGAAGTCAGGGTCGTGAACCTGGACGGCGAGCCGGTGGCCGATGGCGCGGAGGGACTGCTGACGACCCGCGGCCCGTACACGTTCCGCGGCTACTACAACGCGCCCGAACACAACGCCCGCGTCTTCGATGCGGAGGGCTTCTATGCGACGGGCGACTTGGTGCGCCGCAGTGCGGACGGCTACCTGACGGTCGTCGGCCGCGTGAAGGACCAGATCAATCGCGGCGGCGAGAAGATCGCCGCCGAGGAAGTGGAGAACCTGCTGCTGCGCCATCCGGGCGTGCTGCAGGCGGCGCTGATCTCGGTGCCGCATCCGCTGCTGGGCGAGATGAGCTGCGCCTGCATCGTGCCGCGCGCAGCTGGTGGCGAGCTGCGTCCGCCGCTGCTGCGCCGGTACCTGCGCGAGCAGGGCGTGGCCGAATTCAAGCTGCCCGACCGCTTCCGCATGCTGCCGACGCTGCCGCTGACGGCCGTCGGCAAGACCGACAAGGTGGCGCTGCGCGCGCAGACCACGGTTTAATAAGAGAGAACACACATCATGGCGATACCTTCGATTTCCTCCTACCCGCTGCCGACCGAACTGCCGGCCAACCGCGTGCAATGGACCGTGGACCCGGCGCGCGCCGTGCTGCTGGTGCACGACATGCAGGACTATTTCCTGCGCTTTTACGGCGCCGACAGCCCGCTGCTGACGACCCTCATCGAGAACATTGCGCGGCTGCGCGCCTGGGCCGACAAGGCCGGCGTGCCCGTCGTCTACACCGCCCAGCCCACCGAACAAAGTCCGGCCGAACGCGCGCTGCTGAACGATATGTGGGGCCCCGGGCTGACCACGGCCGACCCGGCGCTGCAGCAGGTGACGGGCGCGCTGGCGCCGGCGCCGCACGACACGGTGCTCGTCAAATGGCGCTACAGCGCGTTCCAGCGCTCGAACCTGCAGGACCTGATGCGCGAATGGGGCCGCGACCAGCTGCTCATCACCGGCGTCTACGCTCACATCGGTTGCATGACGACGGCGCTGGACGCTTTCATGCGCGACATCCAGGCGTTCATGGTGGCCGATGCCGTGGCCGACTTCTCGGAGCGCGAACACCGCATGGCGCTGGACTACGTGGCCGGCCGCTGCGGCGCCGTGGTGACGACGGCGCAGGTGCTGGCCGCCGGCGTCGTGGTGGACCTTGCCTGGCTGCGCGCGCGCCTGGCACCGGCACTGGACGACGACGGCTACGGTCCGGACGACAACCTGATGGACTACGGCCTCGATTCGCTGGAGGTCATGAACCTCGTGGCGGAGCTGGACCGGCTGGGCGTCAAGCTGTCGTTCGAGGACCTGGCCGGCACGCCCACGCTGAACGCATGGCATGCGCTGCTCAAACGCAGGCAGGCGGCATAAGGAGCACGGCCATGATGCTCGCAGACCAGATGAACCTCGGCGCGGCGGCCAGCCCGCGCACGCCGACGCCGCCCGCGCTGCAGTTCGAAGGACGGCAGGTGTGGGTGACCGGCGCGGGGCGGGGCATCGGCCACCAGATCGCGCTGGCGTTCCGCCAGCTCGGCGCGCGCGTCACCGGCATCGACCGCAGCTTCGACCGCGAGGAGGCGGGACCGGCCGGCAAGCGCTATCCGTTCCGCACCGTCTGCATGGACATCACCGACCGGCCCCGCATCGCAACCGTCTGCCAGCAATTGTTGACGGAGACGCCGCGCATCGACGTGCTGGTAAACGCCGCGGGCGTGCTGCGCCTCGGTACGCTGGACTCGACCACCATCGAGGACTGGCAGGCCAGCTTCGACATCAACGTCAGCGGCGTGTTCTACCTGCTGCGCGAACTGATGCCGCAGTTTCGCAAGCAGGGCGCCGGCTCGATCGTCAACGTGGCGTCGAACGCGGCGCGCGTGCCGCGCATGAACATGCTGGCGTATTGCGCATCGAAGTCGGCGCTGGTCGGGATGAGCCACTGCGCCGCGCTGGAGCTGGCGCAGTACGGCGTGCGCTGCAACGTCGTCTCGCCCGGCTCCACGGACACGCCGATGCTGCGTTCCATGCTGCCGGACGAAGCGGGGATGCGGCGCACGATCGAAGGCCTGCCGGAGCAGTTCAAGCTGGGCATCCCGCTGCGCAAGATCGCCACGGCGCGCGAGGTCGCCAACACGGTGCTGTTCCTGGCCTCCGACCTGGCCAGCCACATCACGATGCAGGAGCTGGTTGTCGACGGCGGCGCCACCCTGGCGGCGTAGCGGGATGGTCCCGCCGAAGTCAGCGACCGCACTGAAAACCGGGGACAGGCACCTGTTTCGGGCCTCCCGGCCCCGAAACAGGTGCCTGTCCGCGACGTAAAGCCCCCGAAGTCAGCAACCATAACAAATACGAGACCACATGCACATCACCCTCAGCCGCCTGCCGGCCCTGGCCGCAATCCTGCTGGCCGCCTGCAGCGAGCCCCCATCGGCCCCACCTCCGGAGCAGCCGCCGACGGTAGCCGTCATGACCGTCCGCCACGAACCCGTCCCGCTGCGCGCCGAACTCCCCGGCCGCGGCACGGCGCTGCGCGTGGCGGAAATCCGCCCGCAGGTCGGCGGCGTCATCGTGCGGCGCCACTTCGAGGAGGGTACCGACGTGCAGGCAGGCGCGCTGCTGTACGAGATCGGCAGCGAGAGCCATGCGGCCCGCGCCGAGCAGGCCGCGGCGGAGCTGGCGATCGAGCAGGCGGCGCTGGTCAACCTGCGCATCATCGCCGAACGCTATCGCCGGCTGATCGACAGCAAGACGGTCACGCAGCAGGACCACGACCTGGCGCAAGCCAACTACGAACAGGGAGTGGGGCGCGTCAAGGCGCGCCAGGCGGCGCTGCGCACGGCGCAGATCGACCTGCAGCGCACGCGCATCCGCGCGCCGATTGCCGGCCGCATCGGCCGCTCGGCCGTCACGGAAGGCGCGCTGGTGGCGGGCGAGCAGGCGGAGGCGCTGGCGCGCATCCAGCAGCTCGATCCCATCCACGTCGATATCGTCCAATCGAGCCAGCAGCTGACGCAGTTGCGGCGCCAGCTGGGCAGCGGTGCGCTGCAGCCAGGGAAGGCGGCGGTGACCCTGTTGCTGGAAGACGGCCAGCCATACCCGCACCAGGGCACGCTGAAGTTCACGGAGATGAACGTCGATGGCGCCACGGGCTCCGTCACGTTGCGCGCCAGCTTCCCGAACCCGGGCAAGCTGCTGGTGCCCGGCATGTACGTACGCGCCTCCGTCGAGCAGGGTATGCAGCCCGACGCGGTGCTGCTGCCGCGTCAGGCCGTGCGCCACAACGAACGCAACGAAGCGACCGCCTGGGTCGTCGGCCGCGACGGCAGGATCGAGCAGCGCGCGCTGGACGTCATCGGCAGCCACGGCGACGGCTGGGCCGCGCGGGGCGGACTGAAAGCGGGCGACAAGGTGGTCGTGGAGGGCGGCAGCAAGGTCGCCCCCGGCGCGATGGTCACGGCCGTGGCGTGGCAGGGCCGTGCGGCGGCCGCGCTGGCGGTCAAGCCGGTGAAGGGCTGACGTGCTGTCGCGCTTCTTTATCGAACGCCCCGTGCTGGCGTGGGTTCTGGCGGTCGTGCTGATGCTGGCCGGCGGCCTGGCGCTGTGGCGCATGCCGGTGGCGCAGTATCCGGACATCGCGCCGCCTGTCGTGCGCGTGGCGGCCATGTACCCCGGCGCTTCGGCTACCGTCGTCGAAAACGCCGTCACGCAGGTGCTGGAGCAGGAGCTGAAAGGCGTCGAGGGACTGCTGTATTTCGATGCCTCCAGCAATTCGTCGGGCGAGGCGGAGCTGATGCTGACGTTCCGCCAGGGGCTCGATCCCGTGCTGGCGCAGCTGCAGGTGCAGAACAAGGTCAACCAGGTCACGTACCGGCTGCCGCGCGCCGTGCAGCAGAACGGCCTGTCCGTCAGCGCGCTGCAGAACAGCTTCCTGATGGTGGCCGTGTTTGCCGACCGCAGCGGCCGGCGCAGCGACGCCGATATCGCCGACTGGATGAGCGGCCAGGTGGTGGACGCCGTCAGTCGCGTGCCCGGCGTCGGCCAGGTGCGCAACTTCGGTGCGCCGTACGCGATGCGCGTCTGGCTCGATCCGCACAAGCTGCACAACTACGGCCTGATGCCGGGCGACGTGATCGAGGCGATCGAAGCGCAGAACACGGAAGTGCCGGTGGGCGAGCTGGGCGCGCGGCCATCGGCGGCGGGCCAGCAACTGAACGTCACCGTCACGGCGCTGTCGCGGCTGCGCACGCCGCAGCAGTTCCGCGCACTGGTTGTCAAGACGGCCGGCGACGGCGCGGCGGTTCGCCTGGAGGACGTGGCCCGCGTGGAGATCGGCAGCGAAAGCTACGGCAGCACGTCGCGCCTGGACGGCCTGCCGGCATCCGGCTTTGCCGTGCTGCTGGCGCCGGGCGCGAATGCGCTGACGACGGCGGCCGGCGTGCGCGGCCGCATCGCCGCGCTGACGTTCCCGCCCGGCGTCGAGGTCACGTATCC
>Ga0308166_1001886_pt1 | contig 20835 bp, 19 predicted proteins | sample PhyCR2_2_FD_202137 | JGI IMG/M metagenome (GOLD analysis project Ga0308166, IMG submission 202137) | Phyllosphere microbial communities from UC Gill Tract Community Farm, Albany, California, United States - DLSLCC.R2 | ecosystem: Host-associated > Plants > Phyllosphere > Unclassified | place... | reverse complement strand
GATCGTGCGCAGGCGCGAGTCGGGAAATTCGAGGATGTTCAAAATAGCCATAAGCGTAATTGCTGCACATGTGAGGTAAAGACCAATCGGCGGTGGGATGGACCCACACGGCCGGTGTGAAACGCTCAGAAGCCACGAGGGCCAAGGCATTTCACGCGAACGCACATAATAAAGGAGATTCACCCCATGAGGAAATCGCTACTCGTCTTGCTGCTGTGGGCCCCCGTCACCATGGCGTTGATTCCCAAGCCCGCTGAACGCCTGGATCACGCGACGCAACAGGCCATCCAGCATTTTTTACTGCATAACCGGATTGTCGATACGCCCCATGACCTGGACAACGCGCCTTATATCGTCGCAGCGCAAGGCGGCCGTGTGCTGGGGGCCAATGGTGAGCGCGTGCATGCTCGCGGTCATCTGGACCCGGCCCAGCCAAGCTACGGAATCTTTCGTCGAGGCAAGGTCTACACCGACCCTGGCACCCAGGAGCTACTGGGCATCAATGCCGACGATATCGGCACCGCACGCTTTGTGCTCGCCGACGACCTCACCACCCTGGTGGTGCAGCGGGTTACCCAGGAAATCCGTCCAGGTGACCGCTTGCTTGGTGCCCAACCTCCGATCGCGCTGAACACCCTGGCGTCAGCCAAATCAACGGCATTCATCGCAGGGCACATCATCGACATCCCCAGGGGCGTCACTCAGATTGGTGTGCTGGACGCCGTGACCCTGAACAAGGGCCGCCGCGATGGATTGATCGAAGGCCAGTTACTGACGGTGATCAAGGCGGGTGCCACGGTGCGAGACGTCCTTACCGGCACGCCAACACAACTCCCGGAAGAACCGGCCGGCACCCTTCTGGTGTTTCGCACCTATGAAAAACTCAGCTACGCCTTGGTGCTCAGTGCTTCACGCGCGCTGGCTGTAAAGGATCGTTTCGAGACCCGTCAATAAGCGCAATAAATAGCCTGCTAAATAAGTTACCAACAGAGTTATCCACAGCTTGTTCCGGTCAAGGATGATCAAATGAATCCGATAAACAGTAGCGAAATTTCTCCGGCAGAGCTGGAAGCCCGACTACGCTTGCACAGGCTGCCGGAATTGGGCCCCAAGCGTTTTCACGTATTGATCCAAGCGTTTGGCTGCGCCTCCAAGGCCCTCAGTGCCCCTGCCAGTGCCTGGCGTTCCCTCGGGTTGCCCGCCGCCAGCGCCGATGCCCGGCGTAGCCCGCAAATCCGTGATGGCGCCAGTGCAGCATTGGCCTGGTTAGAGCGCCCGGCCCAGCATTTGCTGATGTGGGACCAACCTGAGTACCCGGCCTTGCTCGCTCAGATCGACGCTGCACCGCCGCTGTTATTCGTTGCGGGCGACCCGGGCATTCTGGAAAAACCACAGTTGGCGATGGTTGGTAGCCGGCGTGCTTCCCGCCCCGGCATGGACACGGCCGCCGCCTTTTCCCGCAGCCTGGCGAGCGCCGGTTTTGTCATCACCAGTGGTTTGGCGCTGGGCATTGACGGCGCAGCACACCAGGCAGCGCTGGAGGTGGGCGGCCGTACAGTCGGGGTGCTTGGCACCGGGCTGGAAAATTTTTATCCACAGCGCCACCGCAAGCTCGCTGCCGCGATGATTGCCCAAGGCAGCGCGGTGGTTTCTGAGTTTCCGTTGGACGCGGGGCCCCAGGCGGGTAATTTTCCACGGCGCAATCGGATTATCAGCGGGCTGTCGCTGGGGGTTCTGGTGGTGGAAGCCAGCATCGCCAGCGGTTCGCTGATCACCGCACGGCTGGCCGCAGAGCAAGGGCGCGAGGTGTATGCGATCCCGGGCTCCATTCACCATCCCGGTGCCAAGGGTTGCCATCAACTGATCCGTGATGGCGCGGTGCTGGTGGAAACCATCGAACACATCCTTGAGGCGCTGCGCGGTTGGCAGGCGTTATCGCGCCCTGCGCCGGTGCCGATCACTCACCCACTGGTGGCACTGCTGCATGCTGCGCCGCATACCAGTGAAGCCCTGGCGATTGCCAGTGGTCGGCCGTTGTCCCAGGTGCTGGCAACTCTTACGGAGCTGGAACTGGAAGGCCAGGTCATCTGCGAAAGCGGGCGCTGGCTGGCGCGTTGCCAGGTTTAGGAACTGCCGGTTTTTGGCGCTGGGTTTTGTAACGAAGATCGGTAAACTGCCCAGAGCTTTAGTCCGGAGATTAAATAATGGTCAACAGGTGGCGTGTGCTGCAAGCCGCACGGGAAATTCGCGCAGGCGCGGTGATTGCCTATCCGACCGAGGCAGTCTGGGGCCTGGGTTGCGACCCGTGGAATGAAGAAGCGGTGGATCGGCTATTGGCGATCAAGAACCGCTCGGTGGACAAGGGCCTGATTCTGGTGGCGGACAACATTCGTCAATTCGACTTCCTGTTCGAAGACTTCCCGGACACCTGGATCGATCGCATGGCCAGCACCTGGCCCGGGCCGAATACCTGGCTGGTGCCGCACCAGGACTTGTTGCCCGAATGGGTCACGGGTATGCATGACACCGTGGCGTTGCGGGTTACTGATCACCCGTTGGTGAGGGATTTGTGCGCTCAGGTCGGGCCGTTGATCTCCACGTCGGCCAACCCTCAGGGGCGTCCGGCGGCACGCACGCGTATTCGCGTGGAGCAGTATTTCCGCGGGCAAGTGGACTTGGTGTTGGGGGGCGCGCTGGGTGGGCGCAAGAACCCAAGCCTGATTCGGGACCTGGTGACAGGTGAGGTCGTGCGCCCTTCCTGAGACCGAGGCGCGGCCATCGCGGGCAAGCCCGTCTCCCACATTTGATCAGTCACCGCGGTCAAATGTGGGAGCTGGCTTGCCTGCGATGACGCACTCAAGGCAACAGAATGGTTGAGCCAGTCGTGCGTCGCGCCGACAACTCCGTCTGCGCTTTGGCCGCATCCGCCAGCGGGTAGCGCTGGTTGATATCAATGCGCACCTTGCCACTCTTGATCATCGAAAACAGATCGTCCGCCATCGCCTGCAAGTTCGCCGGATTGTTGGCGTAGGTCGCCAGCGTCGGGCGGGTCACGTACAGCGAGCCCTTGGCCGACAGAATGCCCAGGTTCACCCCGTCCACCGCGCCCGACGCATTGCCAAAGCTTACGACCAAACCCCGTGGCGCCACGCTGTCCAGAGAGGTCAGCCAGGTGTCCTTGCCGACGCCGTCGTACACCACCGGCACCTTTTTACCGTCAGTCAATTCCAGCACACGTTGTGCGACATTCTCCTTGCTGTAGTCGATGGTTTCCCAGGCACCCAGGGATTTGGCCAGGGCGGCCTTTTCCGGCGAACTCACGGTGCCGATCAGCTTCACGCCTAGGGCCTTGGCCCATTGGCAGGCCAGGGAGCCCACGCCACCGGCAGCAGCGTGGAACAGGATGGTTTCGCCGCCTTTCAATTCGTAGGTCTGGCGCAGCAGGTATTGCACGGTCAGGCCCTTGAGCATGGCCCCGGCGGCCTGCTCGAAACTGATGTCATCCGGCAGGTGCACCAGGTTGGCGGCGGGCAACACATGCAACTCGCTGTAGGCACCCAGCGGGCCGCTGCCGTAGGCCACACGGTCGCCGACTTTGAACTGGGTGACTTCACTGCCCACGGCATCGACGACACCAGCGCCTTCAGCGCCCAGGCCCGATGGCAGCGCGGGCGGTGCGTAGAGGCCACTGCGAAAATAGGTATCGATGAAGTTCAGACCGATGGCCTCGTTACGCACCCGGACCTGTTGTGGGCCAGGCTCCGCTGGCGTGTAGTCCACATACTCAAGTACTTCGGGGCCGCCGTGGGCGCTGAACTGGATACGTTTGGCCATCTGCACTTCTCCTTGGGTTCGAATCTGCGTAGCCCCCTATCGGACTCCTAAGCTTGATCTTCGTCAACTGCCGCGCACCTAAGTGCAGTGGCATGTGGGCGCAGTGGTATCCTGTGCGCCCATTTGCCGCCGACGCCCAATGGCCTCGCGTAGCTTTGCCCGATTCAAGGTGATGCCATGACTACCCGCACCGAGGCCGTTAAAGCCTACCTGCTTGACCTGCAAGATCGCATTTGCAACGCCCTGGAAACCTTCGAGACGGATACTCGCTTTATCGAAGACGCCTGGACCCGGCCTGCCGGTGGTGGCGGTCGCACCCGTGTGATCGAGAACGGTTCGGTGATCGAAAAAGGCGGCGTTAACTTTTCCCACGTGTTTGGCAGCGGTTTGCCACCGTCCGCCAGTGCCCATCGGCCTGAGCTGGCTGGTCGGGGGTTTGAAGCCTTGGGCGTGTCGCTGGTGATTCATCCGCATAACCCGCATGTGCCGACATCCCACGCCAATGTGCGCTTTTTCATCGCTGAAAAAGAAGGCGAAGAACCGGTGTGGTGGTTCGGTGGCGGCTTTGACTTGACCCCGTATTACGGCAACGAAGAAGACTGCGTCCACTGGCACCGTGTGGCCGAGCAAGCTTGTGCGCCCTTTGGCCCGGACGTGTACGCACGCTATAAAGCCTGGTGCGACGCCTATTTCCACATCAAGCATCGCAATGAACCTCGCGGTATCGGTGGCCTGTTCTTCGATGACTTGAACGAATGGGGCTTCGACACCTGTTTCGCCTTTATCCGTGCCATCGGCGATGCCTATATCGATGCCTACCTGCCGATTTTGCAACGCCGCAAGGCCATGGCGTATACCGAGCAGCAGCGTCAGTTCCAGGAGTTCCGCCGGGGCCGCTACGTCGAATTCAACCTGGTCTATGACCGTGGCACCCTGTTCGGTTTGCAGTCGGGCGGGCGTACAGAGTCGATCCTGATGTCGCTGCCGCCCCAGGTCCGTTGGAGCTACGACTGGAAGGCCGAGGCCGGTAGCGAAGAGGCGCGCCTCACCGATTATTTCCTGCAAGACCGCGACTGGCTCGGCGTCGTTGCACCCAAGGCGGCGGTGTGATGGACCGTTATGTCGTGTTCGGCAACCCCATCGGCCACAGCAAATCGCCGCTGATCCACCGCATGTTCGCCGAGCAGACCGGCGAACAACTGGACTACAGCACGTTGCTCGCGCCGTTGGAGGATTTCACCCACTGCGCCCGTGAGTTTTTTCGCCAGGGCCGTGGCGCCAACGTGACCGTGCCGTTCAAGGAGGACGCCTATCGTTTGGCCGATACCTTGACTGAACGTGCCCAGCGCGCTGGAGCCGTGAACACCCTGAGCAAACTGGCGGACGATACGTTGTTGGGCGACAACACCGACGGCGCCGGCCTGGTGCGCGACCTGACGGTCAACGCCGGGCTTAACCTGCAAGGCAAACGCATCCTGTTGTTGGGAGCCGGTGGCGCGGTGCGCGGTGCACTTGAGCCGTTGCTGGCACAGCAACCCTCTTCGTTGATCATCGCCAACCGTACCGTGGAAAAGGCCGAGCTGCTGGCTGAGTTGTTCGACGACCTGGGCCCGGTGTCTGCCAGTGGTTTCGACTGGCTACGTGAGCCGGTGGACGTGATCATCAATGCCACGTCCGCCAGCCTGTCAGGCGATGTACCGCCGATTGCCGGCAGCCTGATCGAGCCGGGCAAGACGTTCTGCTACGACATGATGTACGCCAAGGAACCCACCGCGTTCTGCCGCTGGGCTGCGGAACACGGTGCTGTGGTGGCGATGGATGGTCTGGGGATGCTGGTGGAGCAGGCAGCGGAAGCCTTCTTCCTGTGGCGTGGTGTGCGCCCTGATTCAGCGCCGGTGTTAGCCGAACTACGCCGGCAATTGGCCTGATCGTGTTCAATCCTGGAAATGGAGGGGGCAACTCTTGGCCCCTTCCAGTTTTCTTAACTCTTCGATTACTTGTGGCCTGGCCCCACGCAACGTCAGGCTACGCCCCAACCCCGCCAACCGTCGCGCCTCCTGATGCAGCATCTCCACCCCGGAGTAGTCGATAAAATTGATCTGCTGCGCTTCGATCACCACCCGCGTGCCCTGCAGACGTTGCAGGCGTACTTGCAGGTAATGGCTGGCGCCAAAAAAGATCGAGCCACCCACGCGTAATACATCCTCGTCCCCATCGCGCCATTGCTGAACCCGTGGTTGCGAAGTGCGCTTGAGGTAGAAAAACAGCGACGCCAGCACCCCGGCATAAATCGCCGTTTGCAGCTCCAGCAACAAGGTGGCCACACACGTCAGGCCCATCACCACGAATTCGGCGCGGCTGACACGAAACAAAGCACGAATCCCTCGATGATCCACCAAACCCCAGCAAATCAGCAGGATGCTGGCGGCCATGCTCGGGATGGGAATGTGCGCGATCAACGCCGCGCTGAACAACGCAAATAGCGCCACCCACAGCGCGGAAAATACCCCAGCCAAGGGCGAACAAGCACCCGCCTCGTAACTCAGGCCCGAGCGGGTAAACGAACCGGCTGACAGGTAGCCGGAGAAAAAACCGCCAACGATGTTGGATAAACCCTGGGCGCGCACTTCCTGGTTGGCGTCGAGTAATTGTTGCGAGCGAGCCGACAGCGAACGCGCAATCGACAGACTGGTCACCAACCCCAGCATCCCCACCGCCACCGCGCTGGGCAACAGGCGCAGTACCAGGTCCAGGTCCATCGGCAATGGGCTGAACGGCGGCAACTGGCCGATAAATGCACTCACCAACGCCACATGCCCGAACATCGTCGGCCACAGCCATGCCGCCAGACTACCCAAGACTAAAGCGATCAACAGCGTCGGCCAGCGTGGCACCAGAGACTTGAGCAGCGCGCCCACCAGCAAAGTGCCAAGCCCCAGGATAAGGGACGCACGATCCCACTCACCGCCATGGTCGACCAGCGCCAGCAGGCTGTTGAGGGCGGTGGCCTGGCTCGGCAAATCCAGCCCCAGCAGGTTCGGCAACTGCCCCAGGGCAATCACCACCGCTGCGCCCAGGGTGAAACCCAGCACCACCGAATGGGAGACAAAATTCACCAGCGCGCCAAAGCGCAGCAGGCCGAGCAACCACTGGAACACCCCGGCGAGGAAGGTCAGCAACAGGATGAGGGTGATGTAGTCCTGGGAGCCTGGCACGGCCAATGGGCTGATGCTGGCGTAAAGCACGATGGAGATCGCTGCTGTGGGGCCGCAGATCAGGTGCCAGGATGAGCCCCACAGGCATGCGATCAAGACCGGGATGATCGCCGCGTAGAGCCCGTATTCCGGTGGCAGGCCGGCGATCAGTGCGTAGGCAATCGACTGTGGCAGGGCCAGTACGGCGCCACTGAGGCCGACGATGGCATCCCGGCCGACGCTGGCGCGGGTTTGGCGCGGGAGCCAGCTGAGGAAGGGGAAGAGTGTGTGGCGGTTGGGCCGGGGCATCGCAGGCTCGGGTAGAAGGTTTGGCTTAGAGTATCAGTACACACCGGCTCCCTGTGGGAGGGGGCTTGCTCCCGATAGCGGTGTTTCAGCCAATACATTCATAGCTGATAGGCCGTCATCGGGGGCAAGCCACCTCCCACATTTGGATCGAGGCGCATCTTAGAGTTGGGCTTTTACCGCCGGCAACGCATCGTGGCCATCCAGGGTTTTCACGCCGTCCAGCCATTTATCCAGCACCGCTGGATTCGCCTTGATCCACGCCTTGGCCGCCTCGGCATTGCTGACCTTGTTGTTGGCCACTTGCGCCATGATGCTGTTCTCCATCTCCTGGGTGAAACTCAGGTTGGTGAGCAGTTTGGCCACATTCGGGCAGGCTTGGGCGTAACCCTTGCGGGTCAGGGTATACACGCTGCCGGTGGCGCCAAAATACTGCTCGCCGCCCTTGAGGTAATGCATCTTCAACTGCACGTTCATCGGGTGCGGCGTCCAGCCGAGGAAGGTGACGAAGCGCTGTTTCTTCACCGCTCGCGACACCTCGGCGAGCATCGCCTGCTCGCTGGATTCAATCAGCTTCCACTGGCCCAGGTTGAAGTCATTCTTCTTGATGATCTCCTGCAACGAGATATTCGCCGGCGCGCCGGAGCCGATGCCGTAGATTTTCTTGTCGAACTTGTCGGCAAACTTGTTCAGGTCGGCAAAGTCATGTACCCCGGCGTCCCACACGTAGTCCGGCACTGCGAGGGTGAACTCGGTGCCGTCGAGGTTCTTCGCCAGCTGCACCACATCGCCGTTGGCCACGAACTTGTCATAAAAACCTTGTTGCGCCGGCATCCAGTTGCCGAGAAACACATCCACCTGACCGTCCTTGAGCCCGCCAAAAGTGATCGGCACCGCCAGGGTATCGACCTTGGCTTTGTAGCCCATGCCCGTCAGCAAAAAGCCAGTGATGGCATTGGTGGCGGCAATGTCGCTCCAGCCTGGATCGGCCATCTTTACCGTTTCACAGCGAGCGTCTGCGTACACGTTGGCGCTGCCCAGCGCCAATATGCTCAGTACCACGGTCAACTTTTGCATGGCCTTCCCTCTGTCTGTTTATTGGTTTTGGCAGGGTTGTGGATAACGTGCCTTGCGCTCCAGGTCGTCGAGGTCGATATGGTTGCGCATGTACTGCTGACTGGCATCCACCTGTGGCTGGTGGTCCCAGCTCTTGAGCGTGCCTTGAGTCAGTGCCTCAAACACCAGGCGGCGGCGACGCTGGCTGGCAAGCACTTGTTGATGGATCGCCGGGATGTCCCATTTGGCCCGCGCCTCATGCAAAAAGGCCTCGAACAGCGAGCGATGCTCTGCTGACAGGCTGAGGTTCTCCCGCTCGTGCGGGTCGTTGCGCACATCAAACAGTAGGCAAGGGTCGTCTTCGCTGTAGATAAATTTGTAGGCGCCCCGGCGAATCATCATCAATGGGCTGATGGTGCCTTCGGCCATGTATTCGCCAAACACTTCGTCATGCCCGCCCTGCCCTTGCAAGTGCGGGACCAGAGAGCGACCGTCCAGCGGCAAGTGTGGGTCCAGCTCGCCGCCGGCCAGCTCCACCAGGGTCGGCAGCAGGTCGGCGGTGGACACGGCCTGAGTGACCCGCCCAGCCGCAAATTGGCCCGGCGCACTGATCAGCAGCGGTACGCGGGCGGCCATTTCAAACCAGTGCATTTTGTACCAGAGGCCGCGCTCGCCGAGCATGTCCCCGTGGTCGCCGGAGAAGATGATCAGAGTGTCGTCAGCCAGGCCGGTGTCTTCCAGGGTTTGCAGGAGTTTGCCGACATTGCTGTCGATGTAACTGCACGCACCGAAGTAGGCGCGGCGAGCATCGCGGATCTTATCCACAGGCAGCGGTTTATCCCACAAGTCATAAACCTTGAGCAGACGCTGGGAGTGTGGGTCCAGCTCTGCTTGCGCCGGCGTTGCAGGCAAAGGGATGTCGGCGTCGTCGTACAGGTCCCAGAACGGCTTGGGAATGGTGTAAGGGTCGTGGGGATGGGTCATCGATACGGTCAGGCAGAACGGTCGGTCGCCGTCCTCGCGGATATGGTCGAACAGGTATTGCTGCGCCTTGAACACCACCTCCTCGTCGAAGTCCAGCTGGTTGGTGCGCACGCACGGGCCCGCTTGCAGCACCGAAGACATGTTGTGGTACCAGGTGGGGCGTACGTCGGGCTCATCCCAATTCACCGCCCAGCCATAGTCCGCGGGGTAGATATCGCTGGTCAGGCGTTCTTCATAGCCGTGCAACTGGTCGGGGCCACAGAAATGCATCTTGCCCGACAACGCGGTGCGGTAGCCGAGGCGACGCAGGTAGTGGGCATAGGTCGGCACATCGGCGGGGAAATCGGCTGCGTTGTCGTAGGCGCCGATCTTGCTCGGCAGCTGGCCGCTGACCAGAGTGAAGCGCGACGGTGCGCATAATGGGCTGTTGCAATAGGCGGCCTCGAATACCACGCCTTGGGCGGCGAGGCGGCTGAGGTTGGGCAGCTTGATCGAGGAAGGCCCGTAGAACGGCAGCATGGGCGCGGCCATTTGATCGGCCATGATGAAAAGAATGTTCTTGCGCTTCATGGTTTCTCGGCATTCCATAGTCGGTGTTTATGCCAATGAGAATGCGGCCCACGGAAAGCGGGGTAAAGCCCATGACAAGCAATGCCTAGGATAACGACAGCTTATGTATGAAGCGCTGGGTAACCTCTCTCTCGATCTGCTGCGTGCCTTTGAAGCGGCGGCGCGCCACCGCAGTTTTACTGCCGCGGCGATGGAGCTTGGCACCACCCAGCCGGCGGTCAGCCAGCAGATCAAGCGGCTTGAAGAACAACTGGCAATCCGCCTGTTTGACCGCATCTATCGCGGTATCGAACTGACCGACGCCGGCGTCCTGCTGTTCGAGCACGTACAGGGCGGCCTGCAAAGCATCAACCAGGGGCTCAGCACCATCACCCAACAGGACCAGCACGAAGTGCTGCAAGTGGCTACCGACTTCGCCTTCGCCGCCTATTGGCTGATGCCGCGCCTGCATCGCTTTCACCAGGCCAACCCGCAGGTGGATGTGAGCCTGGTTACCAGTGAGCGCAACCATGCCAGCCTGCGCAGCGATATCGATGTGGCGGTGCTGTTCGGCGATGGCCGTTTCAAGCAGGGCGACAGCCTGTGGTTGTTCAATGAAGAAGTGTTCCCGGTATGCAGCCCGCAGTGGCTCAAGGCTCAGGCCGCGCCGATGACGGTGCAATCCTTGCCCGAGTACCCGTTGCTGCACCTGCGTCAGGAAAACAACAGCCAATGGTTCGACTGGAGCGGGGTGTTTCGCGAATTGGGTATAACCGCTGCGCCAACTCCCGGACAATTGCGCTTCGACAACTACACCTTGCTGATTCAGGCTGCGATTGCCGGCCAGGGGGTTGCCATCGGCTGGCGCCACCTGGTGGATAACCTGCTGGAACAGAACTGGCTGTGCCGACCGATCAGCCCCACGGTGACCTCGCGTTTCGGTTATTACGTGGTGCAACCCCAGCGCAAACGCCGCGGGCAGTTGGTTGAGCGTTTTGTCCAATGGCTGATGGCGGAACAAGCCAGCAGTGCGCAGTCGTTGAGCGGGCTGGCCCTGCCTTCGATTGCGGTCTAGGATCGGCACATCGTGGATCCGGAGTCCGTCATGCAACGTATCAAGGGCTATCACGCCCATATCTACTTCGACGCCAGCACCATCAACCAGGCGCGCACGCTGTGTGAGGACGCCGCCAGGCTGTTCCCGTTGCGCATGGGCCGTGTGCATGAGCGGCCGGTGGGCCCGCATCCGGATTGGAGCTGCCAGCTGGCATTTGAGCCGGAATACATCGGCGTGGTGTTGCCGTGGCTGGCGCTGCACCGCGATGGCCTGGTGGTCTTCCTGCACCCTGAAACCGGCGATGACCTGAAGGACCACACCGACTACGCGATCTGGATGGGTGCGATGCGCGAGCTAAATCTGTCGGTTTTTTAACTTTCCTTATCAGATAAAGCCTTGCCTTTCCCTAAGTAAAAACAGGGAGAGGTGTAGGATTAATCTTGCTTCGTCTCATTATGTGGGATTGATATTTATATATTGAGATATTCCGTTCCGTAGGTTTATATTCGCCCATCTGCTTTTTTCAGCACCCACTCATTTCAGGTGAAGCGATGCAGGCGCAATTGATCGCGCTCGATTGGGGGACCAGCTCCCTTCGTGCTTACAAACTCGGCTCGGCGGGCGTTGTGCTGGAACAGCGCGCGCAAGCCTGGGGCATCATGCATTTGCCCAGCGAGCCACGGAACATCCACGGTATTCATTGCACTGACGGCTTCGAGTTGGCGTTCGATAGCGCCTGCGGCGATTGGCTCGACGCCCAGCCTGAATTGCCAGTGATTGCCTGCGGTATGGTCGGCAGCGCACAGGGCTGGAGCGAGGCGGCGTATCGCGCTACGCCTGTGGATGTCGCCAGCCTGGGCCAGGCGTTGCACCGCGTGCGCAGCCTGCGTGGGGTGGATGTGCATATTGTGCCGGGGGTGATCGAGCAAGCGGGTTTGCCCAATGTGATGCGCGGCGAAGAAACCCAGGTACTCGGCGTGCTGCAGGGGCTGGGGGCCCAAGTGTTGATCGGGTTGCCCGGCAGCCACTCCAAATGGGTCGAGGTGAGTGAAGGCCGCATTACGCATTTCGACACCTTCATGACCGGCGAACTGTTCGCGGTGTTGAGCAAACACAGCATCCTGGGCCGCACTCAACAGCCGAGCGAACAATTCCAGGCCGAGGCCTTTGACCGTGGCGTGCACGTGGCGCTTTCAAAGGATGGCAGGCGTGGCGTGCTGTCGACCTTGTTCAGTGCCCGTACCCTGGGCCTGACGGCTGAGCTTGCGCCCAACCAGCAGCCCGACTACCTGTCCGGCCTGTTGATCGGCCACGAACTCGCCGGTTTGCCAGACAGCGCCAAAACCAAGCCGATCATCCTGGTTGGCGCCGCTCCACTCTGCGCCCGCTATCAACGGGCTCTGGCCCTTTGCGGCTTTGACCACGTCAGCCTGGCGCAGGAAGCCACCGAGCGCGGCCTGTGGCAATTGGCCGTGGCGGCTGGGCTCACTCAACCTGTAACGGAGGCCTGACATGCTCAAGCAAGCACTCGCGCAAAACGGTTTGATCGCAATCCTGCGTGGCATACGCCCGGACGAAGCCCAGGCCATCGGCCAGGTGTTGTACGACGCGGGTTTTCGTGTGATCGAAGTCCCGCTCAATTCGCCGGAGCCGTATACCAGCATTCGCACCCTGCGCGACAGCCTGCCCGCCGATTGCCTGATCGGCGCCGGCACGGTGTTGACGCCTGAACAGGTCGAGCAGGTGAAGGCGGCTGGTGGCCAGGTGATTGTCATGCCCCATAGCGATGCCAAAGTACTGCGCGCCGCCAAGGCCGCAGGCCTGTACTTGTCGCCTGGCGTGGCGACGCCAACCGAGGCGTTTGCCGCACTGGCCGAAGGCGCCGACGTATTGAAGCTGTTCCCGGCCGAGCAGATCGGTCCTTCGGTGATCAAGGCGTGGCTGGCGGTATTGCCGGCGGGCACGCTGCTGCTGCCGGTAGGCGGTGTTACGCCGGACAACATGCAGGTGTTTATCGACGCCGGCGCGAAAGGGTTCGGGTTGGGCTCCGGCTTGTTCAAGCCGGGAATGACAGTGGATCAGGTCGCGAGCCGTGCCCAGGCTTATGTCGCCGCCTGGAAAGCCCTGAGCTGATAGCAAGTTCCGCGCCCGCAGGCGCTGCATCCATAAGAGAGACAAGAGATGAAAATCACCAAATTGACGACCTTTATCGTCCCGCCGCGCTGGTGCTTCCTCAAGGTCGAAACCGACCAGGGCGTGACTGGCTGGGGTGAGCCCGTGGTCGAAGGCCGCGCTCACACAGTGGCCGCCGCCGTCGAAGAACTGTCCGACTACCTGATCGGCAAAGACCCACGCAATATCGAAGATATCTGGACGGTGCTCTATCGCGGCGGCTTCTATCGCGGCGGTGCCGTGCACATGAGCGCCCTCGCCGGTATCGACCAGGCGTTGTGGGACATCAAGGGCAAGGCGCTGGGCGTCTCGGTCAGCGATCTGCTGGGTGGCCAGGTGCGTGACAAGATTCGCGTGTACTCGTGGATCGGTGGCGACCGCCCCGCCGACACTGCCCGTGCAGCCAAAGAGGCCGTGGCCCGTGGCTTCACGGCGGTGAAAATGAACGGCACCGAAGAACTGCAGTTCCTCGACAGCTTCGACAAAGTCGACCTGGCCCTGGCCAATGTCGCTGCCGTGCGCGATGCGGTGGGCCCTAACGTCGGTATCGGCGTCGACTTCCATGGCCGCGTGCACAAGCCCATGGCCAAGGTGCTGATGAAAGAGCTCGACCCATACAAACTGATGTTCATTGAAGAACCGGTGCTCAGCGAAAACTACGAAGCATTGAAAGAACTGGCGCCGCTGACCAGTACGCCGATTGCCCTGGGCGAGCGCCTGTTTTCGCGTTGGGATTTCAAGCGTGTGCTCAGCGAAGGCTACGTCGACATCATCCAGCCGGACGCCTCCCACGCGGGCGGTATTACCGAAACCCGCAAGATCGCCAACATGGCCGAAGCCTACGACGTGGCGCTGGCCCTGCACTGCCCACTGGGCCCGATTGCCCTGGCAGCGTGCCTGCAACTGGATGCGGCTTGCTACAACGCATTTATCCAGGAGCAAAGCCTGGGTATCCACTACAACGAAAGCAACGACCTGCTCGACTACGTGCGCGACCCGGGCGTGTTCGACTATGACCAGGGCTTTGTGAAGATCCCCAACGGGCCGGGCCTGGGCATCGAGATCAACGAGGAATATGTGATTGAGCGCGCGGCTATCGGCCATCGCTGGCGCAATCCGATCTGGCGCCACGCCGACGGCAGTTTTGCCGAGTGGTGATTTCCACCTGATTGAAACGCGCTAAAAAGGTGGGAGCTGGCTTGCCTGCGATGGCGGTGGGCCAGTCACCGCAGCGGTGCCAGTCATGCCGCCATCGCAGGCAAGCCAGCTCCCACATTGAGCGCGTTCCTTCCTCAACAAATATAAAAAGAGGCACCCCCCATGCACCCTGAATCCCACACCGGGCAGGCTTCTTTAGTCACGCCCAGCCGAAAGCGCTTTTTCATCATGGTGCTGCTGTTCATCACCGTGGTGATCAACTACCTCGACCGCAGCAACCTGTCGATTGCCGCGCCTGCGCTGACCAGCGAGCTGGGTATCGACCCGGTGCAGGTCGGGCTTATTTTTTCCGCCTTCGGCTGGACTTACGCGGCCATGCAAATCCCCGGCGGCTGGCTGGTGGACCGCGTGCCGCCGCGCATTCTGTATACGGCCGCCCTGCTGCTGTGGTCGATTGCCACCGTTATGCTTGGGTTCGCCGCCAGCTTTATTGCGTTGTTTGTGCTGCGCATGGCGGTGGGCGCGCTGGAAGCGCCGGCGTACCCGATCAACAGCCGTGTGGTCACCACCTGGTTTCCCGAGCGCGAGCGCGCCACGGCTATCGGCGTCTACACCTCCGGGCAATTCGTCGGCCTGGCGTTCCTCACCCCGGTACTGGCGTGGCTGCAGCATCAGTACGGCTGGCACATGGTGTTTGTGGTAACCGGTGGCGTCGGCATCCTTTGGGCCGCGATCTGGTACGCGGTGTATCGCGAGCCCAAAGATTTCAAAGGCGCCAACGAAGCCGAAATCCAATTGATCCGCGACGGTGGCGGGCTGGTGGACATGCAGGCGAAAACCGTCAAGGCACCCTTCAGTTGGACCGACCTCGTTCCCGACGTACCTGGTGAAATACCGCGGCATGGACTTTATCCAGTCTGGTTTGTTGGCCTCCTTGCCGTTCCTGGCCGCGTTTGTGGGCGTGCTGTGTTCGGGGGTGTTTTCCGATTGGTTGATCCGTCGTGGCGCCTCGGTAGGCTTTGCCCGCAAGTTGCCGATCATCAGTGGGCTGCTGATTTCCACGGCGATCATCGGTGCCAACTACGTGGACTCCACGGCGTGGGTCATTGCGTTTCTGGCGGTGGCATTTTTCGGCAATGGCCTGGCGTCGATCACCTGGTCGCTGGTTTCGACCTTGGCGCCTGCGCGGTTGCTGGGGCTGACCGGAGGCGTGTTCAACTTCATCGGTAACCTGTCGGCAATCGCTACGCCCATCGTGATTGGCTTTCTGGCCAGTGGTTCGTCGTTTGCGCCGGCGATCACTTACATCGCAGTACTGGCGTTGCTCGGCGCGCTTTCCTACATATTACTGGTAGGCAAGGTCGAGCGGATCGAGCTGTAAAAAGAGGCGACCCCAGGGTCGCCCATTTTTTATGGCGTTAATGGCACGGACATCTCGTTGCGAAACACATTGTGCGGATCCCAGTATTTTTTGGTGCGCTGCAGGCGGCTTTCGATCATGAGGTCGGGGAAGAAAATCTTGTACCAGTCGGGGTTTCCGGCATGGGTCGGATTGCCGCCAACGTACGTCATGTCGAGGTCGGGATAGTTGATGTAGCACCCTTCAAACTCGTTGTTGATCGGCACGCCTTGATCATCGGCAAAGGCGTTGAAGTACAGTCCTCGGATCCAGTCGGCATGAGCTTGATCCGAGGCGGCGCTGTCACCGCGCCAGTAACATTGTGGTTGCCACTTGAGGTATGACGAGCGCTGAGCGGCCGACGACTCCCGGCGCACCGGCCCGCTGGCGGCGTTGATCTGGCCGCCGAAAGACTGAATCTGGATGAGGCTTTGTGTCAGGTGGGTATCAGGGTCTGGCCAGGTCAATGTGGTCCAGATGGCGTCCAGCACTTGAGGGCTGAACGCGCCCTTCTGGTAAGCCGACTTATAACGCCCACGCTGGTTGTCCCCCGAACCATTCAATGTCTGTTGGCATACCAGCCAATCCAGGCGTTGGGTAGCTTCCTCGGCGGACTCCAATGAATTGATGGTGCGTCCTGCGCAGCTACCACGCGGCTGATGGATGACGTGAAACGGCACCAGTGACTCGGTAGCAGGCAGCCCGATGGCTGTCAGCATCTTGTCGACAAAATCATCGAAAGGGGCTCGCTCGTTCAGCTCTCCGTCCTTGTCAACGTAGTGAATACCCAAGGTCATATTGCCGGTATGCCGATGGCGCATCTCCAGCTTGGTCGCCAGGCCCCAGGTGTCCGTGTTGCTTTGATTGCTGGCGAACCATGACTGATAGGCCACCAGCAGGTTATCGAGTGCAGGCTTGGTCAGTACCGACCAGTCCCATTCCAGCACCAGCCACAGTACCTCTTTCGGTGCCGGTGGCAGGTCTTTGAAGTAATAGCTGGTGATGATGCCGAACTGTCCGCCACCGGCACCGCAACACGCGGCGAACAGGTCCAGTTCGTCCTGACTGGTGCTGTCGCGAGAAACGTGGCGAGGTTCGAGGCCTTTGCCAGAGCTGTCGGGCACCAGGATATCCACACCGCTGAGCCAGTCACATACCAGTCCATATTTGCGCGACAGCAGCCCATAGCCGCCTCCGCAAATATGCCCGCCCAAACCCACTGAATAACACGAGCCACCGGGCAGGGTTTTGTTGGCCAGCTTGTATAACGCGACATAGGCATCCCAGTTTTGTCCGCCGGCTTCCAGGCGAAAGCTGTAGCGTTCAGCAGCGCTGGGGTCCAGCTCGGAGCCGATTTGCCCGCTGGCGTCGTAGACCACCTGGTTCAACGCACTGATATCCAGAATCGACAGTACCTCAAGTGGACTGTCGGGCATCTTGTTGGCGACAAAGCCTTCGTAGCAATGACCACCACTGCGTACGGTGATGCGCCCCTCGGGAAGGGCCAATGCCTGTGCGGCGGCGTCAATGATGTCTTGTGGGCTGCGGCAGAGGTAGATCAGGTTGGCGCCATTTTGCGACGACTGACCCTGCACATTGCCCAGTGGCCAGCGCAGGTTGAAGCCCTTTTGCAAGGTTGAGTGACGGGAGTCTGAAGAGGTAATGAGATCAAAGGCCATGATGTACTCCTGAGAGCCAGGGATGACTTCTGATGCAACTAACTTAACGACCGGGAAGCAAGAAATGCGGGGGGCTTGCGAGGGTGGTTAGACGGCAATAGGCATGGAAGTGCGTTGGGGTGACGTGGTGTCACCCCTCAGCGTAGCGCAAGTATCAAAACACAGGTGCTTACTTGCGTGCGTTGCGCACACCTGCCGACAGCGCCGCGCAATGACTCAGCACGCCATCAATCGCTTGCTGGTCGCTGCCGGCATTGGCGATTTGATCGATCAGTGCCGAACCCACCACTACACCGTCGGCCAGGCGCGCAATGGCCGCTGCTTGTTCCGGTGTACGAATACCGAAACCGATGCTGATCGGCAGGTCGGTGTGGCGACGCAGACGCGTGACCGCTTCTTCGACGTGTTCCAGCGTGGCGGCGCCGGCACCGGTAACGCCTGCTACCGACACGTAATACACAAACCCGGAACTGCCGTTGAGCACCGTCGGCAGGCGCACGTCATCGGTGGTCGGGGTGGTCAGGCGGATAAAGTCGATACCCGCGGCCTGAGCCGGGTCGCACAACTCGCCGTTGTGCTCGGGTGGCATGTCGACCACGATCAGGCCGTCGACGCCGGCTGCCTTCGCATCGGCGATAAACTGCGGCACACCGTATTTGTGAATTGGGTTGAAGTAGCCCATCAACACCAGGGGTGTGTCACTGTCGTCGGTGCGGAACTCGCGGACCATTTGCAGGGTTTTCGCCAGATTTTGCTTGGCTTGCAGCGCACGGATATTAGCCAGTTGAATCGCCGGGCCGTCAGCCATCGGATCGGTGAAGGGCATGCCCAACTCGATCACGTCGGCGCCGGCGGCCGGCAAGCCCTTGAGGATCGCCAGCGAGGCGTCATAACCCGGGTCGCCAGCGGTGACGAAGGTCACCAGGGCGGCGCGGTTTTGTTCCTTGAGTTGCGCAAAGCGGGTTTGCAGGCGGCTCATTTAGTGTTTCTCCTGCTTGGACTGTTCCATGTGATGCATCACGGTCTGCATATCTTTGTCGCCACGGCCCGAGAGGTTGACCACCATCAGATGATCCTTGGGCAGGGTCGGTGCGCGCTTGAACACTTCAGCCAGGGCGTGGGCGCTTTCCAGCGCAGGAATTATCCCTTCCAGGCGGCAGCATTTGTGGAATGCATCCAGGGCTTCATCGTCAGTTACCGAGGTGTACTGGACGCGGCCGATGTCATGCAACCAGGCGTGCTCAGGGCCGATGCCGGGGTAGTCTAGGCCGGCGGAAATCGAGTGGGCGTCGATGATCTGGCCGTCGTCGTCCTGCAGCAGGAAGGTGCGGTTGCCGTGCAGTACGCCGGGTACGCCGCCGTTGAGGCTGGCGGCGTGCTTGCCGGTTTCGATGCCATGGCCCGCCGCTTCGACGCCGATGATTTCGACGCTGGTGTCATCCAGGAACGGGTGGAACAGGCCCATGGCGTTGGAGCCACCGCCGATGCACGCCACCAGGCTGTCCGGCAGCCGGCCTTCCTGGGCTTGCAGTTGGGTGCGGGTTTCCTTGCCGATCACGGCCTGGAAGTCGCGCACCATGGCCGGGTAAGGATGCGGGCCGGCCACGGTGCCAATCAGGTAGAAGGTGCTGTCGACGTTGGTCACCCAGTCACGCAGGGCTTCGTTCATGGCGTCTTTGAGGGTGCCGGTGCCGGCGACCACCGGGATCACTTCGGCACCCAGCAGCTTCATGCGAAACACGTTGGCCTGCTGGCGCTCGATATCGGTGGTGCCCATGTAGATCACGCATTGCAGGCCGAAGCGTGCGGCAACGGTAGCGGTGGCTACGCCGTGCATACCGGCACCGGTCTCGGCGATGATGCGTTTCTTGCCCATGCGCCGTGCCAGCAGGATCTGGCCGATGCAGTTGTTGATCTTGTGCGCGCCGGTGTGATTCAGCTCTTCGCGCTTGAGATAGATCTTGGCGCCGCCACAGAACTCCGTCAGGCGCTCGGCGAAGTACAGCGGGCTTGGGCGTCCGACGTAATCGCGCTGGAAGTAGGCCAATTCTTCATTGAACGCTGGATCCACCTTGGCCGCTTCGTATTCACGGGCGAGGTCGAGGATCAACGGCATCAGGGTTTCAGCCACGTAGCGGCCGCCGAACGCACCAAACAGGCCGTTGGTGTCGGGGCCGTTGCGTAGATCGGTCTGGGACTGGGTCATGGGGCGCTCCAGAAATGAATGTGTTTTGAGAGGCAATGACGGCCACTCTACCCCTCACGCTTTGGCCTGAAAACCGATAAGATCGCCGTAACCTGTCAGGAAAACTCACAGATGAGCCGCGACCTTCCTCCCCTCAATGCCCTGCGCGCGTTTGAAGCCACCGCCCGCCTCAGTAGCGTCAGCCAAGCCGCTGAGCAACTGCACGTGACCCACGGTGCGGTCAGCCGGCAGTTGAAAGTACTGGAAGAACATTTGGGTGTGAGCCTGTTCGTCAAGGATGGACGTGGCCTTAAACTCACAGATGCAGGCGTACGGCTTCGGGATGCCAGCGTGGAGGCTTTCGAGCGGCTGCGTGACGCGTGCGCCGAACTCTCCCAAAGCGGCGTCGACGCGCCCTTCGTGCTCGGCTGTTCGGGCAGTTTGTTGGCGCGCTGGTTTATCCCCCGGCTGGGGCGCTTGAATGCGGACTTGCCAGATTTGCGCCTGCACCTGTCGGCGGGCGAAGGCGATCTGGACCCCCGGCGGCCAGGCCTGGACGCCTTGCTGCTATTCGCCGAGCCGCCGTGGCCGGCCGATATGCAGGTGTATGAGCTGGCCAGCGAGCGCATCGGCCCGGTGTTGAGCCCTCGTTTCGCAGGTTTTGAACAGTTGCGTCAGGCTCCAGCGGAGGCGTTGTTAAGCGAAGCGTTGTTGCACACCACGTCACGCCCCCAAGCCTGGCCCAGTTGGGCGCGGCAACACGGCATCGAGCCCGGCGCGTTGAAACTCGGCCAGGGGTTTGAGCACTTGTATTATTTGCTGGAAGCGGCAGTAGCAGGATTGGGAGTGGCGATTGCGCCAGAACCGCTGGTGGCAGAGGACCTGCGAGCGGGTCGCCTGGTGGCGCCATGGGGCTTCAGCGAAACCCCGGCGCACCTGGCGTTGTGGCTTCCCAAGCGCGCCGCGGACGGACGCGCCGGGCAGTTGGCACAATGGCTCAAGGCTGAGCTGTTGCGCCAACCCCTGTAACCGGTGAATCAGTCACCGCGTTTGCACAGCAGGTAGGCCGCCAGCAAGCCCAGTGCACCGACGGCAACGCCGGCGGTCGTCCATGGGTGCTCTTGTGCGTAGTCACGGGTGGCGGCACTGGTTTCGCGGATTTTGACTTTGCTTTCTTCGTAGGCGTCGCTGATCAGGTGGCGAGAATGCTTGAGGGCGTTCTCGGCATTGCTTTTCAGGGCCTTCAGCGTTTTGCGCGACTC
>Ga0308166_1001885_pt1 | contig 20848 bp, 17 predicted proteins | sample PhyCR2_2_FD_202137 | JGI IMG/M metagenome (GOLD analysis project Ga0308166, IMG submission 202137) | Phyllosphere microbial communities from UC Gill Tract Community Farm, Albany, California, United States - DLSLCC.R2 | ecosystem: Host-associated > Plants > Phyllosphere > Unclassified | place... | reverse complement strand
CTCCAGCTCCTGGGCCGGCGACCGCTACGGCGCCATCAGCATCCCGCGCATCGGCATGGAAGTCCTCGTCACCTTCCTCGAAGGCGACCCCGACCAACCGCTGGTGACCGGCTGCCTGTACCACAAGGAAAACCCGGTGCCGTATGCACTGCCGGCGAACAAGACGCGCAGCGTGTTCAAAACACTCAGCTCACCGGGTGGCGGTGGCTACAACGAGCTGCGCATTGAAGACAAGAAAGGTGCGGAGCAGATCTACATTCATGCGCAGCGGGATTGGGATGAAAACGTTGAGCATGACCAGAAGATTCGGGTCGGTAATGAACGTCACGACACAGTGGTGAAGAACACCTACACCGAGCTGAAAGCCGAGGAACACCGCACCACGATTTCCGATCGCAAGGTTGAAGCGAAGCTGGATGATCACCTGACGATTGGGCAGAACCAGCATGTGAAGCTGGGGACTGCGCAACTGACCAGCGTGGGGAAAGAAATTCACCTCAAGGCTGGGGACAAGATCGTTATTGAGGCGGGGACGGAGCTGACCATTCTTGGGGGTGGGAGCTTTATTAAGCTCGATGGCGGTGGAGTTACGGTGGTTGGGCCGGTGATCAAGATCAATGCGGGTGGCTCGGCTGGCTCCGGCACGGGGATCGGGATTAAACCGCCAGTGCTGCCGGGGGCGGCGGATAAGGATAAGGCGGGGAGTTTGATGGATCAGGCGTTGGGGAATGCGGTGCCTGAGAAGGTTAAGCCGAAGGCTTTTTTTGTGTTTTCCGAGTGATCGACATGAATGGTGTTTTGAAGAAGAGCAATGGCATCGCGATAGCGGTTTTCACCGCGTCGCTGTTGAGCCTGTTTCATGGCAGCGCTTATGCGGATGAATGTCCGTCCGAGGACTTTTCCCAGTTTCTGCCGGCGTTTTCTGCGAATGCCGAAACTCAGCAGCGGTGGACTGCGATGACGGTGAAATCGCTGGTGTTGAAACCCGAAGGAGAGGGGCGGACTCTTGAGCCGCAAACGGCGGAGATCAACAGCTCCACATTGGCGTTTCCGCTGATGGCACCTTTAGCCACAGACAAGACAGACGGGGTTGAAGTCGAAATAATCGACGACAGTCACGTCAACGTTGTGGACAAGCGAGCGGGTAACAGCAACATCAAGATTTTCAATTTTTCTCGTCAAGCATGCTGGGTACTCGAGGGCGTCGAGAACTGGTCGATCAATGATAAAGACCTTGTTGAAGGGACCACGCCGACCCTGAGTACCGCCGAGAACTTTTGCTATCAGCGTGCGCGAACTTACGGACGCCTTGGTGGCCTGGACAAATACTCCCTGACGGGAGAACTCTTTGAAGCAGCATTGGAAAACTACCTGTGTGCAGCAGCTTCCGGCGATCCTCAGGCAAGTCTCAGTGCTGCCAGTCTGAGTCTTTCCGGAATGGCATCTCAATTGGAAACAGAGAAGGTCGAAGCCCTGTTCAAGGCCGCCGCCGCTACTCTGGCAAGCGGAGCTTCTGCATTGTCCACTTTCTATTGTTATGGCAACGACACAGACCCCGAGGGTCCTTGTCAGCATCCTGAAGAAGCAGAAAGGGAATTGATTCGCGCCGCATCAATGGGCTCTTCCGATGCTCAAAATAAACTGGGTGACACATTCGAGACCGGAAGATTGGTAACCAAGGATGCCTCCAGAGCACTGGATTGCTATCGCTTGGCCGCCAGTAAAGGAAATGCCATCGCCCTGAGTAATTTAACCAGATTGAAATCGCAAACCGCTGACGCCACAGAAACCAGCCATTGCTATTGATTTGCAGGATGCAGAAATGACAGAACCATTAGATTTAACGGGTAATTACGAAAACCGTGGCTACGTGTACAAGATGGGTGGCGATGGCATAAAAACAAATGCGGCCGGTAATAAGTTAATCGACTGCTCGCACATGGTTAATTTGTTGCTAACAGGGGCTGGCTACAAAATCCCGTATGAAGATACGCGGGTAATGGAGGATTCCAAGTACTACACGACCGTTGTGCCGCCAGACGTCAAGAAAGGTGATATCGCTCTTTGGATTAATGAAGATCCGCTGGGTGGTGGGGATAAGTTATTTCATACCGGTATTGTTGTTGACGTTAATCCCACCGGTACTGCAGGAAAGTTCTTCGGCGCGCAGACGAGGAAAGGGCCATCATTTACTTATTTTGGCACTAAAGATCCGGCCTTCTACTGGCCGATTCCTACAAAGTTTCTCAGGGCTAAAGAAGAGTATAGAACCGGCGCAGCGGAACAACCTACACCTGCCCCCGCTCCTGCACCAACGCCTGCTGGACCGGAGCCTGTTCTAAACTTTCAATTCCCCATAAGAAAGGCTGATGGGAAACAGTTTGACAGTGCCAATGAACTGTATACCGCCATCGAAAATGAGACCTCAGGTCAATATCTTTTGGGTAGCTATAACTTTTGGCACGGTGGCATTCATATTAGCAATGCCAGTGCATCCTACTGTGTGAAAGACGAGCCCGTACGATGCATGGCGGATGGTGTGGTTGTAGCCTATCGCCTCAACGAAGATTATTTACAGTCGGAGTACGCTGGAGATAAACCGGCCAAGCTTAAATACTCTAATTCTTTCTGCCTGGTTCGGCATGACTACAAGTCGCCCGCTAACCCGGAAGAAGGCCCGAACAAAGGGAAACAAAATAAGCTGGTATTTTTCAGTCTTTATATGCACTTGATGCCCTATAAAGGCTACTTGCCTACAGAGGAGGAGTTGGGTAAGCCGAAGATAAAGTTCACGGTGGGAGATTTTACTGCCCGCAGTGATTCTGAGGAAGGTCCGGAATGCGTGAAGTATGGGCTGATTTCTGCGGGCTCTGTCTTTGAAGTTCTAGAAGAAAAGCTTGCCAGCAACGGTATCACTTATGCCCGAGGTAAGTTGTTAAGTGGCAAGGTGCCTAACAGGAAATTAGGGGAAGAATCTTGGTTTGCTTATAAGAAAGACGGTGTGGCAGTCAAGAATAAAAAAGACACCGCGATCTGGAGCGCAATATTACCGCCGGAACGAACCCGGCCAGGCTATTGGAAAGGGCTGGTTAAGGCTCGTGTCAGCGCCCCGAACGGATTGCCGTTGTTCGCAGCGCCCAAAGCTGTTGCTAACGGTGAAAGTGCTGGTGAACCGCTGGGAGAAATGGCCCTCTGTTTGAACAGTGAAATTAAATTCGACGGTACCAAAGTATTTAATCTGAAGGTTGGAAGTTCTCTGGTTCGCATGGCTGAATGCACCTGCCTGTCTGGCGGTTTGAGAGGCGCAGGGACGGCTCCGTCAACATTCTGGGCGAGCGTCGAAGATATCGGTAACGGTCGGATGGTCACGTGGGCCGAAGTCACACCTGCCGAATTCGATAAGGTAATTGCTTGCGAAGCAGCGATAAAAGCAGGCCATCCAATAGGGTTTTTAGGCTTGCAGGAGAACCTCGGGAAAGTTGAGGGTTCAATCTCTAGCAAATATCACGCTCATATTGAGATATTCACCAGTGATACGGGTCTCGATAAATTCTTGCAGAATGAAGCAGCCCTGAAAATTGGCATGAGTTACCTGAATCTGCCGGCGGGCACGGTACTTGCCAGTAAGGCGTCCACGGGACAGCCCGCGACTCTTGAGTCCAAACATATAGTTCCTATGGGATCGGTTTCTGTGTTCAAAGACTCAAAAGGGGTTGAGTGGTATGAGCCGACCGTTACAGAGAAAGATAAAAAGCTGACGGGCCTGATCAAAAAGGCAGATGTTACCTTTACGTCTTCAGGTGCTCAGTTGATATCTCAACATGATTGGGCAAAGTTGGGATATGCAGTTGTCAAAGAGGGCGATGAGAATTCAGATGGTTTTCTTGATCCGGACTCGATGCCGCCTTTTTTCAAGGAGCTCCATGCGAAACTCGACGCTTTGGGTGACAAAGATGGTGAAGTTACCTCCGCGGACTTGAACTCAGCATTGAAGAATGTGGAGTTCCGGGATAAATGGACAAAGTTGATTGCTTACCACCCCACCGAGTGGCAGGCGAAGTCTTCCGAGCCCAAGTGGAGTCGACTTGATCAACTGCTCGCTGAGTCGCCAAAGTTACTGGAACATGAAAAAGAGCGGATTGACAAGCTTGTTTTTTGGGATGAGCTGGCGGGTGCGTTACAGATGCCTCTTCCGAAACAGGTCTATCATTTTCACCCGATTGCGTTCGTCAATAATTTCATGAAGTTTGCCGTGCCTGGAAAAGGTTGGGCGCACAGTGCGTTTGCCAATTTGCTCGCGAGCGTTGAGTCGAATAATGATTACACGGCTTACAACAGGACCAAGGGTGGACTGAAAGCGTTTTATAAAACTGATTTGACTACGTTGACCATCGCTGAACTACAGCAGAAACAGAAGGACCGGGATATTTTTGCGGCGGGTCGCTATCAAATGGTTCCTGATACGATAAATGGTGCTGTGAAAAAGCTCGAACTTGCTTCCACGCTTAAATTTGACGAAGAGACTCAGGATAAGATTTTTGAGGAGTACTTGATAAAAGTTAAGCGCAAGGCATTCATCCAGTATCTGGAGGGCGATGGCGACGTCGAAAAAGCTGCCTATGCCTGGGCCTTGGAATTCGCCTCGGCAGGTGTAAGAAAGGGTAAGACCATTAGCCCGGTGCCGAAGAAAGATGAGCACGGAAACATCGAAATGAAAGACGGCAAACCGGTGATGCTGGCGAGGGTCGCCAGCTTTGAGGGACAGTCGTATTATGCGGGCGACGGTCTCAATACCGCTCACATTTTGCCGGCTGACATGGTTCGTGTTCTCGAGGAGTCAAAAAACAATGGCAAGTAAGTTATCAGCGTCCCGCTTGTTTTGGCTGGGCGCGCTTTTTCTCTTCTCGTGTTTCGCCAAGGCCGATGTGCCGCGGTTCGAAAACTATAAAGTCGACGAAATTTTTAAGGGCCAACATCACGATGCTGTTGCCAGTGATGAAAATAAAAGCTGGGCTGAGGGGCGCAAGAAAGCCATCAAGCAACCCGTAAATTTTGCGGGCCATTATGTTGTTTACGCAAACGGCTGTGGCGGCGGGTCTATCTGTGGCGAAATTCTTGACGTGAAAACGGGGGAGGTTGTTACGTCCTTTCCTAATGCTTATTACATCATCGGAAATGACGGTACCGCACCCTACGCGGCCGTCTACAAGCCAGACAGCAAATTGCTCGAAATTATGGGTGTAGCGGCCGATCCGGAAGTGGATGTAGAGGGTAACGATCTCGAGGAGGGTAACCGGCAGCGCTTTTACGAGTTCGATGGCAAGAAGCTCACTCTGATCGAACTTGTCGATCAGTAAGTTCGGTTTATTCCAAGGGGCAAGGTGACGGATGGGCCTCTGGCTAAATCCGCCCCTCCCCTTTCTCCAGCGTGTTCATTTCCTGCCTTGTCGCCATCGACTATTCCTGATGTTGCAACGACCCGTTTGCACTCCTGGGATTCCGGGCGCAGGTGGGAGTAGGGCGGGTAAATTCAGTTCAACCCTTTAGCGGCATCACTAATCGGTCTGACTTGGACGATGCCTGCGTTAGCTGAAACCACCACATTGAGTCCCGTCAACGGTGTCGACACGAAATCAGCCCCAAATCCGGCACGTTTGAAGAGTTGCAGCCGGACTGCGGCGATGGCTTCGTTAACCTGCGCGTTGACAAAAAACCTAAGACGTTGCTCAGCACTTACTGGGGCATGAACGGACCAGATCAATGCATCACCCGATTCACCATACGCAAGGCCTGAATGACTCAAGGATGAACACAGTGAACCATTTTGTTTTAACCCTGCTGGCCGTTCTGCTGCCTGTTTCAGCGGTCTATGCGCAGGATGACTGCAGCCAGGTCACCTCAAGCCTGGAAATGGTGCCCTGCTCGGAGGTGGCGAAGAAGGCTGCTGATGCGCAGTTGAATGTCAGCTACAAGCAGTTGATGTCGCGGCTTGAGTCTGACTATCGAGCAGATTCGGCGTTGGGTGCGGAGTACGCGGCGAAGGTTAAAGAATCGCAACGTGCGTGGTTGAAATTGCGCGATGCGAACTGCCCTTTGGAGGCGTTCGAGATCGAGACCGGGATGCCGGCGCATGTGTTCGCCGTTAACTCATGCATCGCCAGAATGAGTCGTGAGCGTTCGGCGTACCTGGACAAGATTGTCCCTGCTCTTGCATCCGACAAGAACGCTTCGACGGCTCCCACCAGCGACGCTTGCCCCTCGGAGGAGTTCGCGCCTTTCCTGACAGCGTTTTCCGCCAACAGCGAATCACAACGCCGTGTGACTGCAATGACGGTCAAGTCGCTGGTGTTGAAACCGGTAGCAGGGAAGGATCGAAGAACCTTTGAGCCTTCGACATCGGGTGTTAGTGGAACAACGTTCACTTATCCGTTGATGGCTGCAATCACGCCCGGCAAGACACCTGGGGTCGAGATTGAAGAGGTTGATGACAGTCACGTCAACGTGGTGGATAAACGGGCCGGCAACAGCAATATCAAGATCTTCAACTTCTCTCGTCAGGCGTGCTGGGTGCTTGAGGGGATTGAGGATTGGTCGGTCAGCGAGAAGGATCTTGTCGCAACGGATAACCCGGGAATGAGCCGCGCCGAAAACTTTTGTTATCAGCGTGCAGAAGCGTTGGGTGGGCTGGGGTCTCTTGAGCAATACCGGCTGACTGCGGAGTTGATTGAAGCGTCGCTGGAAAATTTTGTGTGTGCTGCAGAGTCGGGTGATGCACAGGCGAGCCTGTCGGCGGCGAGCCTGAGTCTTTCGCAAATGGCATCTCAGTTGGAAACCCCTAAGGTTGAGGCTTTGTTCAAAGCGGCTTCGAAAATACCAAAGGGTGCGATGGGCTATGCGACGTTTCTTTGTTCGGGAAACTCCACCGACTATAACGGCCCTTGCCTTCATCCCAAGCAGGCAGAAGAGCAGGTTATCCGAGCGATTACCATGGGCTCCACAGACGCGATGAATTATCTGGCTTCTACCTTTGAAGCAGGCGAGTGGGGAACGAAGGATATGTCTCGAGCGTTAGCCTGTTATCAAATGGCGGCTGACAAAGGTGATCAGCTGGGCCTCTTCAACGTGGGGCGATTGGGATCGTCAGCCACGGCGCCCATCAAATCCAGCCACTGCATTTGAATTTCGAGGGCCTGTTTGAGGCGGTTTTGCACAAGTTTTGCCTGAATCCCTCACGCTAAAACGTTTAACGCTTGAGCATCTGACTCCCCCGATTTTCCTTTAAACTCCCCACCCCCAAGGAACGCGCTCAGGACACGGAATGCCAGCCTCTTCTTCCTCGCTTCGCCCTGCGTTGGTGCTTTGGCTATATGCCGCTGCGATCACGCACATTCTCGCCGGTCTTACCCTGACCTGGGCTGGTGACTCCGGCTTGCTCGATGGCTACCTGCAAGTCCTCGAACTGTCGTTCTGGGGCACTGATCCGGTGCCCCTTGCCGGCCACCTGCAACAAGTCTGGTGGCTCGCGCTGTTCGGCGCGACGTTGCAAAGTTATTCGCTGTACATGCTCGCGCTGGTGCATCTGGGCAATCGCTTGAAAGTCCCGGCAGTCTGGGGTTGGTTGATCGCCGGCATCCTGTTATGGGCGCCGCAGGACATGTGGCTATCGGCGCAACAACAGGTCTGGTCGCACGTTTGGCTAGATGGTTTTGCGTTGTTGGTGTTGTTGCCGCCGCTGTTTTGGCTGTACAGACATGACCGTCAAGGGAAGGAGTAACAGCGTGAAAGTATTTTCTATTCTTCTCGGTTGCTTGATCTCTGCTGCTTCATCCGCATTATCTGCTGGAGAAGCGTGCAACCCAGACAGCTTTTCCAATCCGGACTTGATCATCTGCGGTCAGCAATCTTTCGAGAGAGTCGATGCTGTCTTGAATGAGCAATACAGGAAAGCGCTGTCGACTCTGGCTCCTGCGGAGCAAAGCCATCTGAGAGATGTGCAAAAGAACTGGGTGCGCTTCAAAGAGTCGTTTTGTGAAGAACTTTATCAAGCCGCGTTGCTGGGCGCTGAGGCGCCAATCGAGAAGCTCGCGTGCCTCGTGCAAACGACCAATGCCCGTTTGGGTGAATTGATTGCTCTACAGACGGGCTTACCGCTGGACGGCTTTTACAAAGCGGCATCCGCGATTGCCGGGAAGGATGGTGAGAGAGATGTAACGACCTCAATTGAGCTGCTGGAAGGGGAAGAGCTCGATGATTCGCTTTGGAGGCAATACGCGGAGGGGCACTGCAAAATGAGCGAGCGTCTGTTTCGTGAGGATTTTGCGAATTGCAGGGTGCGGATGCGCTTTCAGTTGCCTATGAATCGTTAAATGAATTTCCGATTTGAAGTTTTCGCATGCGTTTATCTCTGCTCTGCTGCTAGTACCACTGACTGCCCATAGTGAAGTTTCTACACAGCTAAAGCGGTTGCCATGTTCGGTACTTCAGCCTGGTCAAGCGTTCCTTCAATAGCCTTTTACGTCCTGCCGATGAGCGACTGCGTCGGCGGTTGAGGCTTGAAGGCTGCGGAATGCTCGGGCCAAGTATTAGTGTCAGGTTATTTCTGTTTATGTTCAGGAGCTTGGAAACATCGCTACCCTCATGGCCTTTGAAGATTGCCAGTGGTTGTCCATGTCCAAAATTCGAGGTAACGGGTATCGCTATCAGATCTGGCGATCTGAGGCGCGCAAGGCTGCGGAAGATATGGCGCGTGAAAGCCAGAATCTCAAAGGCCGAGGTATCGAAACTACTCAAATCCGGTATGAGCCTATTACTCCCGTTGCCATCGACGCTGCGGATCTTTGGGGTGATGAGGCTACGCTGTACCCGTGGCACGATGTGCATCAATGGAAACAGACTGACACTTGTGGCTTTGATCTCTCGCTTTGGTTCAACCACGAATTGTGTGGGCTGTGTTATGCGTCACCGCGCAAGAGCAAACTATGCATCAAGATCGTGATTCTGGAGGGCAAGCCGGAAAGATCCCATCCGTTGCGGGGCACAGTGGCTGCTTTGGCATTAACCGCGATTGAAAACTACGCTCTCTTGATTGGCTGTACAGAAATTGAAGTTCAAGAGCCGGCAGTCGGTGCTATACCCATATACGAGAATTTAGGGTTTGGCTTTGATCCGACGGGCCGGCTTGTTATTGCGGTTGAGCGGTAATACTATCCAGTCAAATTTCGAGACCCGAGAGGTTTCCATGAAAAAGTCCAAACATGAACCAAAGCCTTTGATGGCTGCCCGGTTCCAGGCTGAAGCTCGTGAAGTTTTGGCCAAGCGCTCTGGTAAGCGCAGCCGCTTTCTGGATGTTGCGTTGGCCAAAGGTTCTGATTTTGAGCCAGTCGGTCGACTGGCTGGTTGAAGGTTTTCGGATTCTCAATAAAGCTGCCGTGATTGGCAGTTTTTTTGTGCCTGGATTTTTACAGACAGTTGCAGAAAGGGGACTTAACGTCCCCTTTTTTCATCCTCAAATCTCGCTACGGCTTGGCCGCCACGCTTCGCACTTCAATCTGGTCGAGCGTCCCTTCCACCATCAGTCGCACCCCGTCCGCCATTCGGCTCAGGGCCAGTGCCACCGAGCGGCGTGAGCCGTGCAGATCGTCAGCCAGGTCGCAGGCGATGACGCTGATGGACAGCAGGTCTTCGGAGGCGTTGGCCATGAGGGCTTCGGCATCGGTGCCGGGGGAGAGTTTAAAGAGGCCGGTTTCGCGCTTGGGGTGTGGTTCGGTGGGCGGTTTGAAATGGTGGTCGAGGGCGCGTTCGGCGGCTTCGTGGAATTTCTTCGATTCCAGAGATTCGTAGGGCGATATGTCCGGGATTTCCGGGGGGTTGGGTGTTGGTTTCTTCATTCGGTCTTACTCCAGTTTCAGGAGCTGGCACCGTTTCGCTCGCACTTCGAAAGGGGTGGCAGCTGTGCATAGGTGTGCAAGACCGGTGGAGTCACCCGGCAAACCCGAAGGCCTCCCATACACAGCAGCCATAACGATCTGCGAGCATAGGAAAACGCTCGGCGAATTGCCATAACCAATGTGTACTCCCGCCGGACTTGCACGTCCGTATCGCCGGTTTAGCGGCGACACACACAGCCTATCCCTAGCGCACCAACTCGCCTAGTTCACGGACAGCCCCGCACTTTGCAGGAAACTTCCCATGGATTCGCGGGCCGGAAGATCAAAAGATCGCAGGCTTCGCCAGCTCCTACAGGGATGTGTTTCAACAGGTGTAGGAAAGGTGAGTGGTGAGACGCGGAGCGTCTCGGGATGCATTCCCGAGCGGAGCGGGGGACCGATCAGGGGTGAACGTAGAGTCGTGACTTGGCAGTCATCGTGCGAGAAATGGTCTACATCCTCTCCCAACAGCGTCAGATACTGGCGTTATCGTCCGAATCCCTTACACTGCCCCGGCCGTTCATTTTCCTTTTGAGGCTGTGCGCATGAAATTTCGTTTTCTTCTGTGGATGATGGGTTTGTTGATGGGTAAGGCCAGCCGGACAAATCCTGCGTTCCAGCAGCAGTTGGGTGACAAGGATCTGGTGTTTCAGCTGCAGACGCTGGATGGGAAAGTGGCGCGGCATTTCGTGGTCAAGGATCAGCGCATCACCAGCAAATCTGGCGTGGTGGCGGAGCCGGCGTTTGCGATTGCGTTTAAAGATGCCGGTTATGGCTTTGCCACGATGCAGGCGAAGAACAAGCAGTTGGCGTTTATGCAGGGGATTCAGGACAAGTCGATACAGCTGAAGGGTAATCCTGCACTGGTGATGTGGTTTCAGGGTTTGATGAAATATTTGAAGCCGAGGAAGGCCAAGGCCAAGGCTTGAGATTCTCTTGGTTGGCTCAAAGCGAGGCGCATCAACAAATCGTGCGCTCGTTGGCTCGAAAAGTCGCTGTTCAGGTCTGTGAAGACAGTCGAACTGTCATTTCTATCAGGTGCTTCGCGCATCCCTACGATGCTCTACTCAAGCTCCGGTCCCGCAAGGACGCAACGCACTTGATGGAGCAAGAACATGACTCACGCTCAAGTCTTAACCACCCCAGGTACCCCCGATCCATCTTTCGCCCTGGATGGTTTATTGAAGTTGCCGATACCGGGCATCGCGAGCCATGAGGCTGCGGCCGTTTTGGCACTCCCCGATAGGAAGTTGCTGGTCGCCCTTCCTCAGGAAGGAAATGATGCGCCGCTTGCCATCGCACGATTGAACGAAGACGGGACGCTCGACAAGTCCTTCGGAAGTCATGAGACAGGTTTCGTCGAGATATCTTTAGTCAACGCTCGCATCAGCGCCGTGTTTGGGCTCGATGCGTTGCAGGACGGCGGTTGGCTGGTGCGCGCTCAATACTTCACACAGAAGGCCGTCGACGCAGGCCAGGCACTGATTCGCCTGCAAGACAGCGGTGAGCTGGATGATTCGTTCGGCGATCACGGCATCAGTCTACTTTCCTATTATGAGATTCCGGGCTCACCGCTTGCGTCGTCGGCAGGGGCGAAGTTGAAGCGAATGTCCTGCTCTGTAAATGCTTCTACCGGCTCGTTAGCTCAGCAGGCCGATGGCAAAATCGTCCTGCTCCATTTCCTGCTGGTCGATGAACCTTCGCCATCCCCCGTGGTGATGCGTCTTTTGGCGAACGGCTCGCTCGATCAATCATTTAACGGCGCGGGCTACGTCTCGGTGGATGTAGGTGCCACCTCGAGCACCGCCGGCGCTATCGCTGTTCAAGCCGATGGCAAGGTGTTGGTTTGCGGATCCTTTCAGAATGGTGAGACAGGCTCCGGAGTTTTTCTGGCACGTTTGGACGCAGCGGGGAAGTTGGATAAGGAATTCAACAACGGACAAGCGAAGCTGATTTTCAACGAGGATGGCGAGCGCTCTCTGAAAGCCATTTCGGTGCGCGGCAGTGATGGCCGGATCGTTGCGGTCGGTGATGCCTGGCAAGAAAACGTCCACGGCGGGTTAGTGGTTGTGCTGACCGCCAGTGGAACGGCCAATCTTGTATTCAATAATGGCCAGCCTCTGTTTTCCCCGTTACTGCCAGACGGGTTGACGTGGTGGCATACATCACAGCTCGACGGCTCGATCATTGTCGTTGGTGCCGGGGATTCAGCGGTAATGACCGCGCGCTTTCTTGCTGACGGCAAACTGGACACGGCCTTCAACGGTATTGGCTATACGCTCTTCGATGACGTCGCGGGGCCAGTGTTTCCTCGGGATCTGGCAATCATGGAGGACGGCCGAATAGTGGTGTCCATGACCCACACCAGCCTTTCTGATCCTTCACGGGTGGATGGCTGGATCACTCGCTATCTCAGCGCAAACCTGACGGGTGGCACGCTTGATTTTGATCCGTCTTTTGGTGACAGCGGCATCGTCAGATTCCCGCTTGGAGGACTGTCTGAATTTGACGTAAGAGCGCTGCTGGCGCTGCCCGACAACAAGTTGCTGGTGGCTGTTCGTCGACGCAAGGATGGCCTGGAAACGCTGATCGCCCGGCTTCTGGAGAACGGCCAACTGGATCTTGAGTTTGGTGAAGAAAGGACCGGATTCGTCGAAATCTCACTCAAGGACGGTCTATATATGCACTCGATGCTAGAGCTGACGCCGTTCCCGGATGGTGGTTGGCTAGTTCGTGCCGAGTACCAGAGCAATGGGCCTGTTGTTTCTGCTGGGCTGGTTGTTGTGAAACAAGACCAAGACGGGCGGCTGGATCAGGACTTTGCTGAACAGGGTGTGCGTTACCTTCCTTATGCGCAGATGGGGAGCGCGGGTCATACCGGCGACGCTGTCTTGCGGCAGGACGAGAAAATTCTTCTGGTCAGCTCCGTCGAAGACAGCATTGGCCGTTTGAGTGGCATCGTCATGCGGCTCAATCCGGATGGCTTCAACGACATCACATTCAATGGTGCGGGGTTCGCGTTTGTCGAACTCGCTGGCATTGCACACCAGCACAGTTCTGCGCAGATGGTCGCGCATCAACCTGACGGCGGTGTAGTGGTTGGTGGCAGCTACAGCGGACCCTCTTCGGGCGCTTACGTCATTCGATTCGACGCTAACGGCCAGATCGACAGGTCATTCGGCGAGAGCGGTAACGGCGTCGTGATCATCTCTGGAGAGGATGATATCCACCTGTCCGCCATTTCAATTGTGGACGGCAAAATTGTTCTTGCAGGGTCTGCCGTAAGGGACGGTGCCATGCGTGGAGTGATTGCGGTCCTCACGTCCAAAGGCTCCTACAATCTCGTATTCAATGACGGTAAACCGTTGTTCTCCGCCTTCGTCCCGCAAGGCTTGAGGTGGTTGCACTGTGTGGCGCGACATGACGGTTCAATCGTCGTCAGCGGCGATACCGGGATCGGAGTCACTGACGATGATCCAAGTGCGATCACGGCGAAGTTTTTGGCAGACGGAACACCAGACCTGTCATTCAATGGCACAGGGTTCAGCGTTTTTGACGAGGACGGCGTCCTGGAGGCTCTTCATGACATGGCGGTTTTGACGGACGGCCGAATTGTAGTGGGAGGGTATTTCATTGGAAGCTTCCCGAATCCGCAGGGCTGGGTGATTCGGTACCGAGGTTGATTACGCCAATCAACAGTTGGCCGCAACACACCCGCTCCTGGGGATCGCATCGATCTTGTGGGAGCGGGCTTGCCCGCGAGCTTTTCAGCCCTGGCTGAACTGCGAAGCCAGTTCACGCAGCAGCACTTCAGCCTCAAGCACTTTGCTGACGACATCGTTGGCTTTGTCACGGCTCAAACCAACGCGTTCGAGCAACGCATCCGGAATATCTTCATCCGGGCCAGAGCCAATTCCGCGGCTGCGCAGCAAGCGCACGGCCAGGCAGACGAGGTTCGGGTATTCGGCGTAGGCGCCGTCGTAGCTCGGGTCGTGCTGGAAGCGCAGGGCGGTGGCCAGCTCATCCGGCATGTCCCAGTAGCGCATCAGCCACGAGCCGATCTGTTCACGGCTGATACCGAGCAGGTGTTGCTCGATGTAGCTGTGGCACAGGTGCGGGTTGACCTCCAGGTGGCGGCAGATCAGCGAGAAGTGCGGCGGGAAGACGTGGGCCAGCAGCAGATAACCGAAGTTATGCAGCAGACCGGCGAGGTAGGTCAGGCCGGCTTCCGGGCGCTGGGCGCGCGGCATGGCGCGGGTCAGGCCTTCGATGACGGCGGCGGTGTAGATCGACTGCTGCCAGTACGGCGTGGTGTGTTGCGGGTGGTCTTTGGGCAGGCTCAGGGTCTTGCCGAGGGCCAGGCCCAGTGCCAGGTTGATCACCAGATCAAAACCCAGCACGCGGACGATCGCGTCTTCCACTGAACGAATCTTGCCCGGCGACGCGTAGTACGGCGACGCTGCCCAGCTCACCACTTGCGCGGCCAGCGCCGGGTCGGTTTCAACCACGCCGGTGATGTCGTCGATGGTGGCATTGGGGTCAACGCGCAGCTTGATGATTTTTTGCGCGGTTTCGGCCAGCGGCGGAATCTCGATGGTCGCTTCCAGACGCTGCTGAATGCGCCGCGCGGTGAACGCCTGCACAGCCTGGGTGATTTCCTCGCGGTCATCGTCCGGGCGGTCGAGGTTCGGGCGAATGCTGCTCAGTGCTTCGCCGAAGTTGGCGGCGCTGGCCTTGGTCAGCATCGATTTGAAGTCTTCGCTGCTGATTTCCAGCAGCAGGCCCGGCTCGCCGGAGTTGATCAGCAGCTTCGGCTCGCGCAGCAGGCTTTCTTCGTAGAGGCACGGCGAACTGGTCAGCGCCGGCAGGCCCGGCAGCAGGCTCAGATTGTGTTTGCCGAGCATCTTTTCCAGGCGCTCGGTGGACACGGCTGTGAGGCGGCGACCAGTGAGTTCGGCGAGGCGATTGAGATCCAGCAACTGGCTCTGTGGAAACAGCACCATCAACGCGCCCACGGCGTCATCCAGCAACACCGCCTGCACTTTGCGCGAGGCATTGAGGCCGTGGTGGTCGAGCACTTCTTCGTAGGCAACGCCCAGCTTGTTGAGCAGCAGCCGAATAACAGACGGAGCTTGCGGAGATTCGGGGACGAGAGCTGCTTCGGTCATGGTCTGTATCCGTTTTTGAAACAATGGCAGGAGTATAACCAGCTCTGTAGGAACGATCCTGCACAAACTGCGACGGTGCTCACACTTGGCCGTATTGCTGCCCATGGCGCAGCCAACGGTCAAGCAATGGGCTGACGTGGGTCGGCCAGCGTTCCAGCAAAGCCTGGGCGGCATCGCGCACGGCGGGCAATAAATCGGCGTCGCGCATCAGGTCGGCGACCTTGAATTGCAGCAGGCCCGTCTGACGGGTGCCGAGCATTTCCCCAGGGCCGCGCAGTTCGAGGTCTTTTTCGGCGATGACGAAACCGTCGTTGGTCTCGCGCATGATGCCCAGGCGCTGGCGGCCGATCTGCGACAGCGGCGGATGGTAGAGCAGCACACAATGGCTGGCCGCGCTGCCCCGGCCGACGCGACCGCGCAACTGGTGCAGTTGCGCGAGGCCGAGGCGCTCGGGGTTTTCGATGATCATCAGACTGGCATTGGGCACGTCGACGCCGACTTCGATCACGGTGGTGGCGACCAGCAGTTGCAGGTTGCCAGCCTTGAATTCGGCCATCACCGCAGCTTTTTCGACCGGCTTCATGCGCCCGTGAATCAGCCCGACCTTCAATTCGCCGAGGGCGGCGGTGAGGTCTTCGAACGTGGTTTCGGCGGCTTGGCAGGTCAGCTCTTCGGATTCTTCAATCAGCGTACACACCCAATAGGCCTGACGACCTTCGGCGCAAGCGCTGCGCACCCGTTCGATGACTTCGACGCGGCGGGTGTCGGTGACCAGCACGGTGTTGACCGGGGTGCGCCCGGGCGGCAGTTCGTCGAGGATCGAGGTGTCGAGGTCGGCGTAGGCACTCATTGCCAGCGTTCGCGGGATCGGCGTAGCGGTCATGATCAGTTGGTGCGGGCACATGCGCCCGCCAACGCCTTTCTGCCGCAATGCCAGACGCTGTTGCACGCCGAAGCGGTGCTGTTCGTCGATGATCACCAGCGCAAGGTTCTTGAACTGCACTTCGTCCTGGAACAGCGCGTGGGTGCCGACCACCATCGGCGTGCCGCTGGCGATCTGTTCCAGCGCGGCGACGCGATTCTTGCCCTTGAGCTTGCCGGCCAGCCATGCGACTTCAATGCCCAGCGGTTCGAGCCAGCGCTTGAAGGTGATGAAGTGCTGTTCGGCGAGGATCTCGGTCGGTGCCATCAGCGCGACCTGATAACCGGCCTCCAGCGCCTGCAACGCGGCGAGGGCGGCAACCACGGTTTTACCCGCGCCGACGTCACCCTGAATCAGGCGCAACATCGGTTCGTGCTGGCTGAGGTCGTAGGCAATTTCATTGCCGACGCGCTGCTGAGCACCGGTTGGGCTGAAGCCGAGGTTCTTCAGGTATTTCGGCGGCAGCCTGGTGGCTTTCGGCATCGCTGGCGCGCGCAGCGAGCGCATGCTTTCGCGCAGACGCTGCTGCGACAGTTGATGGGTGAGCAGTTCTTCGAAAGCCAGGCGATGCTGCGCCCAGTGATGGCCGAGGGCGAGCTCATCGACATCGGCGTCGGCGGGCGGATTGTGCAAGTAGCGGATCGCATCGGCCAGCGGCGCCAGTTGATAGTCGCGGGCCAGTTCGGTCGGCAGCCAGTCCGGCAGGGTGCTCGGCTTGAGCAGTGTCAGGGTCTGCATGCACAGCTGGCGCAGGCGCTGCTGGGTCAGGCCTTCGGTGAGCGGATAGACCGGGGTCAGGGTTTCATCGACTGGCGGCGGTTCGTCGCCGGTGATCGCGCGGTATTCCGGGTGGTAGATTTCCAGGCCTGAGGCGCCGGGCCGGGCTTCGCCGTAACAGCGCACCCGCGTGCCGCGCTTGAGCCCTTCTTTCTGCGCGTTGCTGAAATGGTAGAAGCGCAGGCTCAGCCCGCCGGTGCCGTCCTGCAAGCGCACGACCAGACTGCGCCGGCGACCCATGACCACGTCGGCACCGCTGACGGTGCCTTCGACCACGGCGTCCTGCCCCGGCCGCAATGCGCCGATCGGCACCACGCGGGTGCGATCCTGATAACGCAGTGGCAGGTGGAACAGCACGTCCTGCAGATTCTCCAGGCCGACCTTGGCCAGTTTCTCGGCCATGGCCTCGCCGACACCCTTGAGTGCCGTCACCGACACTTGCGACAGCTCCGTCATGACGCTCGCTTAACCGGCCGTAACCGGCGCGGCAGGCTTGGCCACCGAACACAGGCGAATGGAGTCGGCGAGGATCTCGATGGCTTTCGGCCGTGGGAAGCTCGCGCGCCAGGCGATCGCCACGGTGCGGAACGGCACCGGCGCGGTCAGTGGGCGCACTTCGATCACGCCGGGGGCGTAGTGATGGCTGTCCACTGCCGACAGTGGCAGGATCGAGATGCCCAAGCCGGACGCGACCATGTGGCGAATGGTTTCCAGCGAGCTGGATTCGACCGTGGTGTGCTTGGCGCCGTCGTTGCCCTTGGTCAGGGTCGGGCAGGCTTCGAGCACCTGATCGCGGAAGCAGTGGCCTTCACCGAGCAGCAGCAGACTCTTGTCGTTGAGCAGGCCGGCGTCGATGGACTCTTTCTTGGTCCACGGATGCTGCGCCGGCATGAGCACGTAGAACGGCTCGTCGTAAAGCGGCAGGGTCAGCACGTCGGCTTCGTTGAACGGCAGGGCGATGATGATCGCGTCGAGCTCGCCGTTGCGCAGTTTGTCGCGCAGCACGTGGGTGAAGTTTTCTTCGATGTACAACGGCATCTGCGGGGCGACCCGGTGCAGTTGTGGGATCAGGTGCGGGAACAGGTACGGGCCGACGGTGTAGATGGCGCCGACTTTCAGCGGCGCGGTCAGCTGATTCTTGCCGGCCTGGGCCAGTTCGCGAATGCCTTGGGCCTGTTCCAGGACTTTTTGCGCCTGGGCGACGATGCCTTCGCCGACCGGGGTCAGGCGCACGGCGCTTTTGCTGCGCTCGAAAATCAGCACACCGAGTTCGTCTTCAAGTTTCTTCACGCCCACCGACAGCGTCGGCTGACTGACGTGGCAACGCTCGGCGGCATGGCCGAAGTGCTGCTCTTGGGCGAGGGTAACGATGTAGCGTAATTCTGTGAGGGTCATAGCAAGCGTCCATGAAGATGCGCGCCAAGCATACCGGCTGCAATCGATAGACGCACGTTATCAGACTGCGGGCTGAGTGCGACACCGGTCGAGGTAGGTTTGCCGCTGGCAGATACGCAAAAGGCACCTTTCGGTGCCTCTTCCTGTTCACGCTGAGCCCTGTGGGAGCGAGCCTGCTCGCGAAAGCGGTGGGTCAGGCAAAAAATGTGCTGACTGACACGACCTCTTCGCGAGCAAGCTCGCTCCCACAGGTATTGCGGTGTTGCTTAACGGCGACGTTCCAGCGAATAAACAAACGGCGCAACAATTTCGATCGAGCCGTTGTTGAGCATGTCGGCCGGAGGCTTGGGCAGCGGTTGCGCGCGGCGGATCATGTCCAGGGTGGCCCGGTCCAGATCAGCGTTGCCAGAGCGGCCCACCAGCTCGAACGACAGTACATTACCTTCGCCATCGACCACGAAGCGCAGACGATTCAAGCCCTCCTTGCCCCGCGACTGCGCACTCTGCGGGTACTTCTTGTACTTCTGCAGATGCGCGAGCAGGGCGCCTTGCCAACTGGCCTTGGCCGCCACTTGAGCTGGCGATGGGCCCGGTGCGGGCTGGGCGGATTTCTCCGTTGGCGCCTGGGTCGGCTGAGTGTCGGCCGGTTTCTCCTCAGAAGGTTTTTCCTTCGGCGGCTCGGGCAGCTTTTTCTCGACCGGCTTCGGCGGTTTTGGCTTGGGCTTCGGCTTGGGTTTGGGTACCGCGATTTCCGCTTTCGGTGCTTCAGCCAGTTTCGGAATCGGCAATTCTTCCACCGGAGCCGGTGGCTGCGGCGGTGTGACGACTTTTGGCGGAGCCGGCGGTGGCGGGGCAGGCAACGGGGCCAACTCGACCATCATTGCCTGCGGCGGCAATTCGATGGGCGGGCGGGCTGTCCAGTTCAGCGCCAGCGCGATGGCCAGCGCATGCACGCCCAGCACCACGGCCAGGCTACCGCTGTAACGCGTCAGCTTATGGCGCGTCGTGATCATTTCTTGGCTGCCGTCTCAAGACCGACCAGACCAACCTTCAGGTAACCGGCGGCGCGCAGGCTGTCCATCACGCTCATCAGGTCACCGTAATCCACGCCTTTGTCGGCCTGGAAGAAGATGGTGGTGTCTTTCTTGCCCTGGGTCTTGGCGTCGAGGGTGGCGCCGAGGGTTTCGGCTTTCACTTCGTCGTCACCGAGGAACAGGCGCTGGTCAGCTTTCACACTGAGGAACACCGGTTTCTCTGGCCGCGGCGCCGGTTTGGCGGTCGAGGCGGGCAGGTCGACTTTGATGTCCACGGTGGCCAGCGGCGCGGCCACCATGAAGATAATCAACAGCACCAGCATCACGTCGATGAACGGCGTGACGTTGATTTCGTGGTTCTCGGCCAGATCGTCGTCTGCGCCTTCTTTCAAATGCAGGCCCATGGCCGATTACCCCACTTTAACCATGTGCGGCTGCGAGCTGCGCTCAGGCTGGTGGTCGAGATCGCGGCTGACCAGCAGCAGGACTTCTGCCGAGGCATCGGAGACCTGCGCCTTGTAACCGGCGATGGAGCGGGCGAAGACGTTGTAGATCACCACCGCAGGAATCGCCGCAACCAGACCCAGCGCAGTGGCCAGCAGCGCTTCAGCGATACCCGGTGCGACAACGGCGAGGTTGGTGGTCTGGGTTTTGGCGATGCCGATGAACGAGTTCATGATGCCCCACACGGTACCGAACAGACCTACGAACGGTGCGGTCGAACCGATGGTGGCGAGGACGCCGGTGCCGCTGCTCATGTTGCGACCGCAGGCCGCTACGAGGCGCTCAAGGCGGAAGCTGACGCGTTCCTTGATACCCTCTTTCTCGCGGCTGTTGACCGACAGGCGCATCTCTTCGAGCGCGTCGTGCACCAGCAGGTTGGCGAGGGTGCCTTCTTTACCAGCGGTGGCGCTGGCTTCCTTGAGTGTGGTGGCTTTTTTCAGTGCGGCGATTTCGCCACGCAGACGACGCTTGGCGCCCATCAGCTCGAAGCCTTTGGCGATCCAGATAGTCCAGGTGATGATCGATGCGATGGCCAGACCGATCATCACGATTTTCACGATGATGTCGGCGTTCTGGTACATGCCCCACGGCGACAGGTCGTGGGCCATGCCCAAGGTGTTGTCGGCTTCGAGGACTTCAGGTGCGTCGGCCGCGTCGACAGCCTGCACCGGATCGGTGGCGGCCGGTGCAGCCGGAGCGGCAGCGGGTGCGCTCTGCTCGGTGGCGGCTGGGGTGGCGGGCGCTTGAGCGTCGGCGAAGGCGGCGGTAGGTGCCAGCATCAGGCTGAGCAACAGAGCCGCGACGGCGCTCCAAGCGCGAGGTCGAGTGGTTGGCGAAGCGGGAGTTTGATTACGTGTCATGCTGGCCGGACCTGAGATAGAAAAACGTTGTTGCTCTTCCAGGCCTCGTGAGGCCGAGAACAAAAGTGGCGTGCATTATTGCAAGTAATTCTTGTTAACAAAAGTAATAGAGTAACTTTTTTTCCTTCATTGCTAGCCGTTCGTCCTGTGCCAGAGCTAGTCTGTGCCTTTCTGATGGGAGTTTTCTGATGTCCGCGCCTTCTGTTTTGATTGCCGGTTGTGGTGATGTCGGCAGTCGTCTGGCCACGCAATTGCTGGCGGC
>Ga0308166_1001881_pt1 | contig 20898 bp, 12 predicted proteins | sample PhyCR2_2_FD_202137 | JGI IMG/M metagenome (GOLD analysis project Ga0308166, IMG submission 202137) | Phyllosphere microbial communities from UC Gill Tract Community Farm, Albany, California, United States - DLSLCC.R2 | ecosystem: Host-associated > Plants > Phyllosphere > Unclassified | place... | reverse complement strand
ACGCGGTGCGTGCCTCGACGATCTCCTCGTGCGTGCGGCCGGCGAAGTTCCACCACATGACGATCTCGTCCTCGAACGGCTCACCGCCGACCAGGAAGAGCAGAGCGCCCTGGGCGCTGGTGACCTCGACCGCATCCCTCGAATCGCCGAGGTACAGCATGTCGTTCCGGGTCATCTCATGAGCGGAGACCGCGGCATCGCCCTCGACGAGCATGATCGCGTGCTCCCACGCCCCCTGCAACGGCAGCCGCACCCGCGTCCCGGCGGGGATCACGATCTCGGCGCCGACGATAGGGGTGTGCACGGTCGCCGGCGAGGTCGAGCCGGCGAACTCGCCGAGTACGACGGTGGCCGTGGCATCCGCGCCCCGGTCGGCGGGGAGTGCGACGACGGGGAGATCGGTGTAACGCTCGAAACCGCCCACGCCCTGGCGGGCGCCTTCGGGAAGCACGACCCAGAACTGCAGAGCGTCGAGCGGGATCGGGTCCTCGCCGATCGAGTACTCCGAGTGCGAGATGCCGTTGCCCGCCGTCATCAGGTTCAGCTGCCCCCGGCGAAGGTCGGCGTCGCTGCCGAGCGAATCCCGGTGGCGGATCTCGCCCACCAGAGGCCAGGTGACCGTCTGGAGGCCGATGTGCGGGTGCGGCTCGACACGCATTCGAGTGTCGGCCGGTCCGAACCGGTCGAGGAAGCACCACGCGCCGATGGTCGGCAGGTTGCGGTGAGGGAGCACGCGCAGCACCTTCATGCCGCGCACACCCCCGAGCGGAACCTCGCGCGGCTCGAGCACGAGACGGCGCTCTCCGATGGTCGGTGCAGGGTCGTGGGCGCCGACGGATCCGCTCGCGATCTCGGTCATCCGATTCTCCTTCGCTCAGGTGCGTCTGCGCACGGTCGCGCGAGCGGACTCATAGGCTCGGCGGATGACCGCTCGACGCTCTCCCATTATCCTGCTCGCCCTCGGCGCATCGGCAGTGCTGCTGTCCGGATGCGCATCCGGCGGAGACGCAGGCTTCTGCGGCCCGCTGCTCGACGACACGCAGACGTCAGCCACCGCCTTCTCTCCGCTGATCCCCGGGATGAACTCCGAAGGCGACGTCACCGCACGGCTCGCGCTCATCGAGAAGGTCGAGCCCACGCCCGAACTGGCCGAGGACCTCGAGGCGTGGAAGGGCTATCTGACGGTGGCGGCGGACTCGATCACCGACGATCCGACGGCGATGATCACCGCCTACGACGACGACGTGAAGGCGTCGGGTGAGGCGCTCTTCGACTACTACACCGGCACCTGCATGCAGTAGTGGTCCGGGGTGACGGGCGTCGGTCGTCAGGCTTCCGTCGGAGCGTCGCCCGGCCGTTTCGGCCACCGGATCTCCGCGCCGGGGATCTCATGCGTGGTCAGGTACTTCGCGATGTACGGGCACAGCGGCACGATCGCATCGCCTGTCGCCACCGCATCCGTCAGAGCGCGCTCCGCGAGGACGCCCGCGAGTCCCTGGCCCTGGAACGCGGGGTCGAGCTCGGTGTGGATGAAGCGGATCGCTCCCGGCCGCAGCTGGAACTCCGCGAAGCCGGCGAGCGCGCCATCCGTGCGGATCTCGTAGCGGGACTCGTCGTCGTTGCGGGTGACGGTGATGTCGGTCATCGAGTGCTCCTTCGAGTGTGTGCGTCCAACCTACGCCCGCCGAGTCGTGGACGGGCGGGCCGAGGTCGGCGGGGGTCGTTACGCTGGAGGGATGCCGCAGACTCCCCGTGACCCGTACGAGGATCTGCCGTACGCGGACGAGCCGTGGGACGGCACCGAGTGGGAGCCCTCGGAGCCGCCCGAGCCCATGGACTGGGTCCCGCAGGGCGCCGGCTACGAGCCGCCGCTCGACTGGGGGCCGGGGCCGGTCACGCCGGTGGGACCGCCGAAGACCGCATCCGCTGCGCCGGCGCGACGCGCTGCGCCCAGTCGGTACCCGAGCGCGGGTGAGGCGCTGCACACGGTCTTCGGCTACGACGAGTTCCGCGGCGACCAGGCGGCGATCGTCAGCCATGTGATCGCCGGCGGTGATGCCGTCGTGCTCATGCCGACCGGCGGCGGCAAGAGCGTCACCTACCAGGTGCCGGCGCTCGTCCGCGAGGGCACGGGGCTCGTGGTCAGTCCGCTGATCGCGCTCATGCACGATCAGGTCGACGCTCTGCGGGCAAACGGCGTCAGCGCGGCATATCTCAACTCCACGCAGTCGATCGACGAGCGACGCGACGTCGAGCGCGCATATGTCGCCGGAGAGCTCGATCTCCTCTACGTCGCTCCCGAGCGGCTGTCCTCGCCGCAGACGACGGCTCTGCTGCAGCGGGGAACCCTCAGCGTGATCGCGATCGACGAGGCCCACTGCGTGTCGCAATGGGGTCACGACTTCCGCCCCGACTATCTCGCACTCGGCGACCTCGGCGAGCGGTTCCCGGGTGTGCCGCGCATGGCGCTCACGGCGACCGCCACTCGAGCGACGCACAAAGAGCTCACCGAGAGGCTGCGCCTCGACGGTGCCGACGGGAGGGCGGGGGCGAAGCACTATGTCGCGAGCTTCGACCGGCCGAACATCCAGTACCGCATCGTGCCCAAGGTCGACCCGCGCAAGCAGCTGGTCTCCTTCATCCGCGCGCAGCCCGAAGGGTCGGTGGGCATCGTCTATGCGCTGAGCCGCAAGTCCGTCGAGCAGACGGCGACCTACCTCGCGGCGCAGGGGTTCGACGCGCTGCCGTACCACGCGGGTCTCCCCGCCGAGGTGCGTGCGAAGAACCAGTCGCGTTTCCTGCGCGAAGACGGTGTCGTGATGGTCGCGACGATCGCGTTCGGCATGGGCATCGACAAGCCCGACGTGCGGTTCGTCGCCCACATCGACCTGCCGAAATCCGTCGAGGGGTACTACCAGGAGACAGGGCGTGCCGGCCGAGACGGAGAGCCGTCGATCGCCTGGATGGCCTACGGCCTGGGCGACGTGGTGCAGCAGCGCCGCATGATCGATCAGAGCCCGGGCGATCGCACCTTCAAGATGCGCCTGGGGCAGCACCTCGACGCCATGCTCGCGCTGTGCGAGACGGTCGAATGCCGCAGGCAGAACCTGCTCGGCTACTTCGGCCAGGACTCCCAGCCCTGCGGCAACTGCGACACCTGTCTCGAGACCACCGAGACCTTCGACGGACTCGTCCCCGCGCAGAAGCTGCTCTCGACGATCGTGCGGCTCAAGCGCGAGCGCAACCAAGCATTCGGCGCCGGGCACCTGATCGACATCCTCCGGGGGGCCTCGACCGAGCGCATCCGGCAGCAGGGGCACGAGAAGCTCGCGACCTACGGCATCGGCGCCGATCTCTCGGATCAGGATTGGCGCAGCGTGGTCCGGCAGCTCCTCGCGCGCGGCATCATCGTCGCGCAGGGAGACTACGGCACGCTCGCCCCTGGCGAGCAGTCGGGCGGGGTGCTGAAGGGCGAGACGCCCGTGCCGCTGCGCAAAGACACGATCGGACGACCGGCATCCAATCCGCGAGCGCGCAAGGCGAGTGCGGCGGATGCACTCGACGCCGGCGACCGCGGTCTGTTCGAGGCCCTCCGCGCCTGGCGTGCCGAGACCGCGCGCGAAGAGGGGAAGCCGGCGTACATGGTCTTCGGAGACGCGACCCTGCGCGCGCTCGCCGAGCATCGCCCGACCTCGCTCGCCGATCTCGACGGCATCACCGGGATCGGCGCCAAGAAGCGCGACGGCTACGGCGAGGGCGTGCTGGCGGTCATCGCCTCGGCCTGATCGCGCACGACGCTCACGCTCGGGGGAGTACGTCCTCGAGATGCGCGCGCAGATGCGCCGCGACGTCGACCGCATCACGGTCGTAGAGCCACTGATACTGCAGTCCGTCCCAGAGCGCGAGAAGCCAGACGGCCTCATGCTCGGGATCACGGTGATCCGGGAGGTCGCCATCGACCTGTGCGAGCCGGAACAGCTCCGTGAAGTGGTCGATCACCCGGCGGAACCGCTCTGTGAAGTACTCGTGGGCGGGGTGCCCTGACGGCACTGCCTCGCACGAGAGCACCGCGTAGACCTCGATCAGGCCGGGTTCGTCGAGGGCGTTCACGCGGGCGCCCCCGTGGATCGCACGCAGCACGTCGGCGGCCCGCTCCGCCCGGTGCGCGTCCGTGCGCTCCTGGATCGACCGGTCGCGCTCCGAGAGCACCGCGCTGAGCAGCAGCTCCTTCGAGGCGTAGTGGTGGAGCAGCGTCGACTTCGACACTCCGACGGCGTCCGCGATGTCGCGCAGGCTCGTATCGCCGTATCCGGCACGCGAGAAGAGTCGCATCGCGTCCGCGAGGATCTGCGCTCGCCGCCGTCGGCCCACGGCATAGCCCGGATCGGTCTCCGGCGTTCCGTCGACCGCCGTGCCGTCGAGCGCAGGCAGGGGACCAGCGGCGTCTGCGGCGGGAGAGGGCTGATCGGGGTCCCGCCAGCCGACGGGGAGAGCCCAGAGCGACTCGCGCTCCTCGAGCATGTCGACGACATCGACGCGGTCGGGGAGGTACTGCGAGATCAGCTGCAGACCGTCCCAGCCGGCCATGTGCCGGGTGGTCTCCTCGGCGACGTCTCTCTCGGAGTCGACCGAGCCGTGCAGCGCCGCGTCTTCGAGCACCTCTGCGCTCAGCGATCGCAGTCGTGCGTACCGCGCCCGCATCCGCTCGTGTGCCGGATGCTCGGGGGCTGAGGCCTCACCGGTGAGCGCGGCGAAGAGCTCCAGGTAGCCCGGTGTGCGGGCATTGCGGCGCGCGACGTCGGCGAAGATCAGCCCGCCAGGCTCGGATGCCGCGGCGATCAGGTCGAAGTCCGTCTCGTTGTCGTCCTCGAACCCGGCCACGACCTCGGCGAGCAGGTCGTCTTTCGACGCGAAATGGCCGAGGAGTCCGGGGTGGCTGACCGATGCCGCCGCCGCGATGTCTCGTAGAGAGGTCGACCGGTACCCGTTCGAGATGAAGAGCTCGCGGGCTGCGTCCACGATCCGCTGCCGGGTCCCGGCCGCGCGCGCCTGGCGTGACCCCCTCGTGGCTGCTGTCGTCATCCGCCCACCCTTCCCTCCCATTCTCTCTCATTACCAATCGGTCGATATTCACTTACCAAACGGTCGATATTCCGGTATGGTCGAGATCACGTCAGGTCGTGGATGACCGGCGAACCTTGCCCGAAAGGACCCCCCATGACAGAGCTGTCATCGGCCGCCACCGCGGCGGCCGTCGGAACGACCGGCTTCAAAGCCCCCGGCACCACACCTCGCAAGACCCCGCGCGGCTACACCCCCGGACTCGCGGCCGTGAACTTCGGCGTCTACCTGGCGCTGCTCACCCCGGTGATGGTGTCGATGGCGTTCAAGATCCAGCGCCTCGATCCGGTGAACACAGAGGGCAGCCTCGGCCTCGTGATGGGTGTCGGCGCCGCCTTCGCCCTCATCGCGAACCCGCTGGTCGGTCGCCTCTCCGATCGCACGACCTCGAAGTGGGGCATGCGTCGCCCCTGGATCCTCGGCGGGGCGATCGTCGGTCTCGGCGGCTTCGTCATCATCGGCGCCGCGACCTCGGTGCTCGTCGTCCTGCTGGCCTGGTGCCTCGTGCAGGCGGCCATGAACGCCGTGCTCGCCGCGGCCAACGCGACCCTGCCCGACCAGGTGCCGGTGTCCAGCCGCGGCAAGGTGTCGGGCATCATCGGCATCACGACCCCCATCGGCATCCTGGCGGGAAGCTTCATCGTCAACTTCCTCCCCGGCGACTTCGAGCGCTTCGTCGTGCCTGGCGCGATCGCCCTGATCCTCGTCGTCGTGTTCGTGCTGACCCTCAAGGACCGTCGCCTCACCGAGAAGCCGGCGACGCGCTTCACTGTCGGCACCTTCTTCGGATCGTTCGTCTTCAACCCCCGCAAGCACCCCGACTTCGGCTGGACGTGGCTGACCAAGTTCTTCGTGATGTTCGGCTACGCCGGCATCGCCACCTTCCTGCCGCTCTACCTCGTCAACAAGTTCGAGCTCGATGAGCAGGGCGCGGTGGGGACGATCCTCATCGCGAACCTGGCCTCGATGGCGGCGATGGCCATCTCCGCTCCACTGGGAGGGTTCCTCTCCGACAAGATCGGCAAGCGTCGCCCGTTCGTCGCGATCGCCGGAGTGATCATGGTCGTGGGGCTCGTGATCCTCGCCCTCGCGCCGTCGATCGCTGTCGTCATCGTCGCGCAGGCGATCATCGGACTCGGCGCAGGGTCCTTCCTCTCCGTCGACCTCGCCCTCGCCACCGAGGTGCTGCCCAACCCGGATGACGTGGCGAAGGACCTCGGCGTGCTCAACATCGCCAACGCCCTCCCGCAGTCGATCGCTCCCGCGATCGCGCCGAGCATCATCGCCCTGGGAGCAGCCACCCCGCTCGGCGGATACACCACCTGGTACCTGTTCGGTGCGCTCGTCGCACTCGCCGGCGCCGTCCTCGTCTACCGCATCAAGGGAGTCAAGTGACCATGACAGACGTGACCACCGCCCGGCCCTGGCTCGACACGAGCCTCTCCGTCGACGACCGTGTGCAGCTGCTTCTCGACGAGATGAGCATCGAGGAGAAGGCTGGTCTGTTCTTCCACACGATGATCGCGATCGGCGACCTCGACGAGGCGAACCCGGTCTTCGCGACCCCGAGCGCGCGAGAGTTCGTGCATGCCAAGAACATGACGCATTTCAACCTGCTCGGTGCGGCCCCCACCGGACGCGAGATCGCCGCGTGGCAGAACGCTCTGCAGCGTCTCGCCGCAGACACTCGCCTCGGCATCCCCGTGACGCTGTCGACCGATCCGCGCCACTCGTTCAGTGAGAACCCGGGCGCATCGATCCTCGCGGGCCCCTTCTCCCAGTGGCCCGAGACGCTGGGCCTCGCCGCCACGCGCGACCCCGAGCTGGTCGAGCGCTTCGCTGATATCGCGCGGCAGGAATATACGGCCGTGGGCCTGCGGGTCGCCCTGCACCCGCAGGTCGATCTGGCCACCGAATCGCGCTGGGCTCGCCAGACCGCGACCTTCGGAGAAGATGCGGAACTCTCGGGCATTCTCGGAGCGGCATATATCCGTGGTTTCCAAGGGGAGGCCTTCGGCCCCGGGTCCGTCTCGACCATGACGAAGCACTTCCCCGGCGGTGGCCCGCAGAAGGACGGCGAGGATCCGCACTTCCCGTACGGCCGCGAGCAGGTGTACCCGGGCGGGCGGTTCGAGCTGCACCTCAAGCCGTTCGAGGATGCTCTGGCAGCGGGCACCCGGCAGATGATGCCGTACTACGGCATGCCCGTCGGCACCGAGTACGAGGAGGTCGGATTCGGGTTCAACAGGTCCGTCATCACCGGTCTGCTCCGCGAGCGCTACGGCTTCGACGGCCTGGTGTGCACCGACTGGGGACTGATCAACGACGCCGAGATCTTCGGCCAGCCCTTCCCCGCCAGAGCGTGGGGTGTCGAGCACCTGACGCCGCGCGAGCGGATGCTGAAGGTGCTGGATGCGGGTGTCGACCAGTTCGGGGGCGAGGACTGCCCCGAGCTGCTGCTCGCGCTCGTCGCGGACGGCTCCGTGTCGGAGGCGCGTCTCGACGTCTCGGCCCGCCGCATCCTCCGCGAGAAGTTCGAGCTCGGACTTTTCGAGAACCCGTTCGTCGATGAGGATGCCGCGGACGAGGTCGTCGGGCGTGCGGAGTTCCGTGCCGCCGGCGAAGCGGCTCAGCGTGCATCCGTCACCGTGCTGACGAACGACGGATCGCTGCCGTTCTCGGTCGGGGTCAAGCTCTACGTCGAGGGGATCGATGCCGAGGCGGTGGCCGCCTACGGCACGGTCGTCGAGACTCCCGCAGAAGCCGATCTCGCGATCATCCGGCTGCAGGCGCCGTTCGAGCAGCGCGAGACCATGTTCGAGAACTTCTTCCACGCGGGCTCGCTCGACTTCGCAGGCGACGTGGTCGCTCACGTGCGCGAGGTGGCGAGTGCGGTGCCGACCGTCGTCGACGTGCTCGCGGATCGCCCGCCGATCCTGCAGCCGATCGTCGACGCTGCGTCGGCCGTCACAGTCAACTGGGGTGCCTCTGCGGCTGCGCTCCTCGATGTCCTGAGCGGCGTCGTGAGCGCGCAGGGCAGGCTCCCCTTCGACCTGCCGAGGTCGATGGCGGCCGTCGAGGCCTCGCGCCCCGATGTCCCGTTCGACACCGCCGATCCGCTCTTCCGGTTCGGTCACGGCCTCACGCTCTGATCGACGCGACCTCGCTCGGACACGCCCCGCAGGCATGACCTGCGGGGCATTTCTGCGTGCCCTGCACAGCCGTCGATTCGTCCCGTCGAACCGCCCTGCCGAGCATTCCTGTGGGGCGGTTCTCCCTCGCACTGACGAAATGTCTCCTGATGTGACCATTATAGAAAGAACTCTGGACGTTGTCTGGACTTAACGCGCGGCATCCCGCAATACTGTCTGGACATGCGCTCGGTCGACTCGTGTCGACGCCTGGGGAGGGCCTTGTGACGCGGAGCATCTGCATCACGGGAGAGGCGAATGGAATTTCTGAGGGGGAAGACTCTGCGGCGACGCAGAGCCATCGGAGGGGGCATCGCCGGCGTGACCGTCGGCGCGGTCATCCTCGCGAGTGCACTGATACCGACGGCGGCCACGGCGGCACCCGGTGACGAATCCGCATCCAGTTCGCGATTCCTCAGCGGCAGCCTCCTGCTGGGCGGGATCTCGCTCGACGACGTCGCCGAGCTCGACGGTTCCGCCACGAGCAACAGCGGCGATCCGACGCCTGTCACCGAGACGAGCTCGCTCGATCTCACGGCACTGAACGCCCTCACCCTCGGAATCCCCGGAGGCCTCAGCGTGCCGCTCGGTGGATTCCTGCAGCTCGGTGCGGTGAACCAGTACTCGCAGTCGTCGGATGCCGGCGTCTCGCGCGCCGCGACCGGTGCCGTCAGCGACACCGGAGTCATCGACACCACGGGCGCCGGGGCATACCCCGCCAACGCGTCGTTGAACCTGCAGGGCCTGCTCGGCTCCGCAGTGACGTCGGCAGTCGCCGACCTCGACATCTCGCTCGACGCCATCAGCGCCGAGGTCGCCATCGACGGCACGGGTGCCATCACGCGCGACTACAACGTGGCCGGGGGAAACCTCCAGCTGACGCTTCCCGCCATCGGCGGCCTGGTGGACACGCTGACCGGCACCGGCGGTGTCGCATCGACCGTCGATGCCGCCGTCGCCACGCTCGCGGGCCCGAACGGCCTGCTCGCGCAGGCTCTCGCGGGACTCAACGCAGCGCTCGCCCCGATCCTCGGGAACAGCGGCGTCAACATCGCCATCACCACGAACGTCAACGCGGCGCTGAACACGGTGCTCGACACCCCAGTGGGTGACGGGGTGGTCACGGTCAACCTGCGCACGGGGGCGGTCGAGGCCGACCTCGATGCGCTGCTCTCGGACACCACCGGACACGGTCTCAACGGCCTCGCGGTGAACGAGGAGGTGCTGTCGGCCGACGTGCTGAACAACCTGATCACGCGCGTGGGCACCGTGCTCGAGACGGTGCCGGCACTCGTTCAGACCACGCTGACGAACACCCTGAACGCGGCGACCCTGAACATCAACGTGGCCGTGTGCGTCGTCGGATCGGGTCCGACCTGCACCGTGCCCGTCGTCGACATCGGCACGGGCCTCCAGGTCTCGGTGCCGAACCAGACGCTGGGCAGCGTCGTCAACGGAACCGCGACGGCGACCATCTCGCTCAAGGTCGCCGGTCTTCCGATCACCATCCCGGTCGGAACCCTGCTCGGTGCTCTCACGACGCCGATCAACGCGACCCTGTTCGGCCCGACAGGTGTGATCGCGACGGTCGTCCCGACGGTAACGACGGCGGTCACCACGATCGTCACGGCCCTCGACCCGGTCGTCGGGCTTCTCAACGGCGTGGTGTCGCTGCGCGGCAACGTGCAGCCGGACAACGGCCCGATCTACAGCCAGGAGGCATTCGTCCTCACGGTCGGCGATCTGCTCGGCGCAGGCGGAGTGGGAACAGTGGTCCTGGCGCACGCGCAGGCCGGTCCGAACGAGGTCGCTGCCGTCGTTCCGGCCGTCGACGCGGCGCCTGCCGTGCAGGCCGGCGCGAATCTTCCCGTGACCGGCTCCGGCTGGCCGGCGAACACCGATGTCGAGGTGCAGGTGACGACCGCCGGCGGCACTGCGGTCGGTGACCCCGTGACGGTCACGACGGATGGCACGGGCGCCTTCACGGGCAGTGTGCTCATCCCCGCGGCGACGGTGCCGGGTGCCGGGTACATCGTCACGGCGACCGACGGCACGAGCACCGCGACCGACACCACCGAGGTCACCGCTGCGGCGGCGATCGACGCGGCGCCCGCTGTGCAGGCGGGCGCCGACCTCGGTGTCTCCGGAACGAACTGGCCCGCGAACACGCAGGTCTCGGTGCAGCTCGCGGCCCCCGGCGGCGGCGCGAACATCGGTGGCCCCGAGCTGGTGACCACCGACGGGTCCGGCACGTTCATCCTCGCCTACCCGGTGCCGGCAGGGACTCCTGCCGCGACCGGCTACACGGTCACCGCGACCGTCGGCACGCAGACGGCGACCGACACCACCGAGGTGACGGACGCGCCGGTTGCGACGATCGATGCGGCGGCGACGGTGCAGGCAGGTACGAACCTCGCGATCTCCGGCACGACGTGGCCGGCGAACACCCTGGTGTCGGTGCAGCTGACCGCTCCCGGTGGCGGCGCGAACGTCGGCGGCCCTGAGACGGTGACCACGGATGGCGCCGGCGGGTTCACGCTGAACTATCCGGTTCCCGCCTCGGCGGCTCCGGGCGCCGCGTATACGGTGACGGCGACAGCGGGTGCGGTGACGGCGATCGACACGACCGAGGTGACGGCCGCTGCGGCAATCGATGCCGCAGACACGGTGCAGGCGGGCGCCAGCCTTCCTGTCACGGGCTCGAACTGGCCCGCGAACACCCAGGTCTCGGTGACTCTCACGCCCCCGGGCGGCGGGGTCCCCTTCGATCCTCAGACGGTGACGACGGACGGCACTGGCGGCTTCACGCTCGACTATCCGGTGCCCGGCGCGGCAGTCCCCGGCGCGGGATACACGGTCACTGCGACCGTGGGACCCCAGACGGCCACCGACACGACCGAGGTGACGGCCGCTGCGGCGGTCGATGCCGCGGACACCGTGCAGGCGGGCACCAGCCTTCCTGTCACGGGAACCGGCTGGCCGGCGAACACGCAGGTCTCGGTGCAGCTGACCGCACCGGGTGGCGGTGCGAACGTCGGCGGTCCCGAGACGGTGACGACGGATGGCGCCGGCGGATTCACGCTGGATTACCCGGTTCCCGCCGGTGCGACACCCGGCACGGGGTACACCGTGACGGCGACCGTGGGCACGCAGACCGCGACCGACACGACCGCGGTCACCGCCGCGGCGACAGTGGATGCCGCGGCGACCGTCGAGGCGGGCACGGACCTTGCGGTCTCGGGCACCGACTGGCCGGCTGACACCGAGGTCGTCATCCAGCTCACGGCACCGGGCGGTGCGGTGATCGGCACTCCGCAGACGGTGACGACGGGTGCGCTCGGCGGATTCGCGATCGACTATCCGGTGCCGGCGGGAACCCCCGCGGGCACGGGGTACACGGTCACGGCGAGCGTCGGCACGCAGATCGCGACGGACACGACCGAGGTCACGGCGGCTCCGGTCGTCGTGGATGCGGTCGCATCCGTTCCCGCAGGCGCCAACCTGGGCGTCACCGGAACGGGCTGGCCCGTGAACTCCTCGGTGTCGCTGCAGTTGACCGCTCCGGGAGGCGGCGCGAACGTCGGCGGTCCTGTGACCGCGACGACCGACGGGTTCGGTGCGTTCACGGTGAACTACCCGGTCCCTGCCGACACGGCTCCGGGCACGGGATACACGCTCACTGCCACGTCGGGAGCGTTCAGCGACACGGACACCACCGAGGTCACCGCAGGCGACCCCGGCGATGTCAACACGAACGCGGCGGCGTCGGCATCCGCGTCGGCTGACGCGACCGCAGACGGCGACCCGTCGGCGCAGGCGGCGGCCGAGGCCGCTGCTCTCTCCGACGCGACGTCCACCGCATCCGCGGCGGCGACGGCCGATGCGACGTCGGCGGCTGAGGCCGCGGCGACGACGGATGCGTCGACCACCGCATCCACTGACGTCACTTCGACGGCCAACGCCTCTGCGGCTGTGGCTGCTCAGGCGGCGGCTCAGGCCGATGCGTCGGATGATGTGAACGCGGATGCTTCGACCACGGCGGACGCGAATTCGGCGGCTTCGTCGGAGTCGGCGGCGACGGCGGACTCGTCGACCACCGCCTCCTCCGAGGCCTCGGCCAACACGAACGCGGCGGCGTCGGCATCCGCGTCTGCGAACGCCGATGCGTCGACCGACGCGATCGCGGAGGCGGCTGCTCAGGCTGCGGCATTCGCCGACGCCACGGCCGAGGGATCGGCTGCGGCCGATCCAGCAGCTGAAGCGGCGGCGGAGTCGGCTGCGACGGCGACGTCGTCGACGGCTGCCACCGCGGACGCCACCTCCGAGGCGAACGCCGGCGCGGCGATCGCGGCTCAGGCGGCGGCGCTGGCCGACGCCTCGACGGATACCGCGGCTGAGGCCTCGGCGACGTCGGACGCGAGCACGAGTGCGGCATCGAACGCGAGTGCGGCGGCGATCGCCAGCGCGTCGACCGATGCCTCCTCGGATGCGGTCGCCACGGCGGACGCATCGGCGGCGGCGGACCCCGCTGCCGAGGTCAACACCAACGCCTCGGCATCCGCGTCGGCATCGGCTCAGGCCGACGACGACAGCAACGCCTCGGTCGAGGCTGCGGCTGTCGCCGCGGCACTCGCCGACGCGACGAGCACCGCCTCGGCAGCTGCGGACGTGACGGCGGATGCAGCGGCCTCGGCCGCGGCGACCGACGATGCCTCCACGGATGCCTCGACCACGGCCACCACGGATGCGAACGCCTCCGCGGCGACCGCGGCCCAGGCTGCGGCGCAGACCGATGCGACCTCGACGAGCGCGGCTGACGCGTCGGCTTCGGCCGATGCCGACCCGAACGCGTCGGCGGCCGCGGCGGCCAACGCCTCGTCGTCCGCGACGGCCTCCGCGTCGGCTGCCGCTGATGCCTCGGCTGAGGCCACTGCTGAGGCAACGGCTTCGGCGACGGCTGAGGCTTCGGCCTCTGCGGATGCAGCGGCGGATCCGACCGGCAAGATCGCCATCTCGATCAAGGTCCCTGTTCTCGAGCGCGGCGTCCAGCAGACCGCAGTCGGCACCGGGTTCGCCCCGGGTGAATCCGTCAGCGGTGTGATGACCTCCGCCCCGATCGCGCTGGGGACTCAGGTCGCCAACGCCCAGGGCACGGTCACCTTCACCTGGACGGTCCCGTCCAGCACCGATCTCGGAACCCACACCGTGACCCTGACCGGAGCGAGCTCCGGCAGCGTGGCGGCCACGTTCCAGGTCGTGGCCTCGGGCCTCGCCACCACCGGTGGGGAGATCCAAGGCGGATGGATCGCTCTGGCGGCCCTGCTGCTGATGCTCGGGCTGGGGACGACGCGGATCGCCCGATCCCGTCGACCGATGGTCCAGGCGGAGTAGAACGCAGTGCACGAACGCTGAAAGTCGGAGCCGTCGTCGAGGCGGCTCCGACCTTCAGCGGTGAGAAGGATGTGAATGAGCACGATGACTGAGACCTCACCGGAAGAGCAGGCGGCTTCGGCTCCCGTCGCCCAGGCACGACCCCGCCCGACCTGGTGGGTGAAGCTCATCGCGTTCGCGGCGTGCCTGCTGACACTGTGGCATGTGGGAGCGTCGTTCCTCTGGATCGCGCCCTACTCGGCGCTGCGGGAGATCCCCACCCAGGAGGTTCTCGCCGGATACATGCTGCCGATGTTCGGTCAATCGTGGAGCGTCTTCGCCCCCGAGCCGATCAACGGGGACTACCACTTCAACGTCCGTGCCGTCATAGAGAAGGACGGCGAGGAGATCGAGACCGGGTGGGTGAGTGCCACCGACGTCGAGCTGTCGATGATCCGCTACAACCTCATGCCGCCTCGCGCCGGCATCCAGTCCAGTGAGGTCGCCAGCGGTCAGATGAACGCCTTCAACAAGCTGAACGCCGATCAGAAGGCCGTGGTCGGGCTCGACTTCGCCGAGGGCGACTGGGAGGAGTGGATGGTCCGCTCCTTCGACGAGCTCGAGGGCGACAACCCGTCGACCGTGGCCTACATGGCCGAGGAGCACCTCTCGACCGCGTACGCCACTCAGGTCGCCTACGCGATCTGGGGTGCCGACGCCGTCATCAAGGTGCAGTACCGCGTGAGCAGGCAGAACGTCGTCCCCTATGCGGATCGCAACGATCCCGGCGCGCAGCGCCCCGACCCGACGTTCTCGACCACGGGCTGGCGACTGCCGATAGAAGAACAGGGCCAGAGTCGCGAGAACTTCGCCGACACCTTCCGCGCACAGTTCGAGAGGATCCAGCCGTGAGCGCGCCGATCAAGACCGCGGCGCCCCGGGCGAGTGCGACGAAGAAGGATGCCGCGAAGAAGAAGGATGCCGCGGCTACCGGCGCGACGACCACAGCCCCCGCCCCGGCATCCGCCCCCTCGACCCCGGAGCGGGCACCGGCACCGGCGCCCGCTCCGGCCTCAGCGCCCGCTCCGGGCTCGGTACCGCCGAGATCCTTCGTCACACGTCTGCTGAGCTTCGCGTCGTCGATGATCGCGGGTCTCTGGGCGATGGTGCTCTCGGCCATCGACCGCATCTCGGCGTTCATCGGAGACTGGCTCTTCCACGGCAAGAAGGCGCTCTACGGGCTCGCGGTCACGCGCATCCTCTTCGGCGTCACGGCGATCGGCCTGCTCGTGGCGAACTTCGGCACGCGTCTCTACACGTTCGGATCCGGGTCTGCGTGGAACGGCGAGCTGGCGCAACCCGTCAGCGAGTTCCCCCAGATCTGGATCTTCAGCGCCTTCCACGCCGCGATGGGCAACGATGCCCTCTATACGGCGCTCTATCTGCTCCTCGGTGCGCTCGCAGTGCTGTTCGTGCTCGGTTGGCGCTTTCGCATCGTGCTCCCTGTCTTCTTCTGCCTGTGGGTCGGGTTCGTCGAGGCGAACGACATGGTGGGCGATCAGGGCGACAACATGTTCCGCATCGCGCTGCTGCTGCTGTTCTTCGCCGACCCCGCCGCCCGCTGGTCGCTCGACGCCAAGCGCCGAGCGAAGAACGGCGAATGGTTCGCGCCGAACAGTCAGCCGGCGCTGCTGGGCACGGTGTTCCACAACCTGGCGCTCGTGGCGCTCACCGCGCAGGTGTGCTTCGTGTACGCCTCCGGGGCGCTCTACAAGGCGGGCGGCGCTCCGTGGGAAGAGGGGTATGCGGTCTACAACCCGCTGCAGACCGCGAGGTTCGGCACGTGGCCGGTGCTGAGCGACCTCGTCACGACCTGGGGGCCGATGGTCGTCGCCGCGACCTGGGGGTCGATCATCCTGCAGGTGGCGTTCCCGCTCATGCTGCTGACCCGACCGACGCGTCTGATCGGTCTGGTGGGCATCCTCTCCTTTCACATCGGCATCGGCGTGCTCATGGGGCTGCCCTGGTTCTCGCTCACGATGATCGCGATCGATTCGATCTTCATCCGCGACCGCACGTGGGCCCGACTCAGCACCGGGACCAAGCGGCGGTGGGAGCAGACGAAGGCCGCACCTCCGCCCGGATCGACCGTCGAGGCCTGACGGGCCTCGCGTGATGCCGACTGTGGTGTGACGACAACGCGGTGGGGCGGCGTTCCCGCTGGTCGTTGGAGGATGACCACAGGGCAGTTCGTTCCTGGTTGTGGCAGACCTACCATGGAAGCATCTTTACTTCCCTCTGAGAGGAATGCTCATGGTCGACGCTGCCGTCCGTCCGAAGACGACTCGCCCCCACACCGACAGTGCTGATGCCAACCTGAGGTTCGACGTCGCACGGGTCACCGATCTGCTGATGGGCACCTGGGCCGACACCCGCCGCGAGGCGCGCGAGATGATCAAGGACTCGGCGTTCTGGCGCAAGGACGAGCTGGGCAAGGACGAGCACCGCGAGCGCGTGCTCAGCCAGCTGCACCTGCTCGTGGACAACAAGGCCGTGCACCGCGCGTTCCCGAAGTCGCTGGGCGGCGAGGAGAACAACGGCGGCAACATCGCGGGCTTCGAGGAGCTCGTCGTCGCCGACCCGAGCCTGCAGATCAAGTCCGGTGTGCAGTGGGGACTGTTCGGCTCCGCGATCCTCCAGCTCGGCACCACCGAGCACCACGAGAAGTGGCTGCCCGGTGTCATGGACCTCTCGATCCCCGGCGCATTCGCCATGACCGAGATCGGGCACGGATCCGACGTCGCCGCGGTCGGCACGACCGCGACGTACGACCCCGAGACCGAGGAGTTCGTGATCAACACGCCGTTCCGCGGCGCCACGAAGGAATACCTCGGCAACGCGGCGTTGCACGGTATCGCGGCCACCGTGTTCGCGCAGCTCATCACGAACGGCGTCAACCACGGCGTGCACTGCTTCTATGTACCGTTGCGCGGAGACGACGGAGTCGACCTTCCCGGCATCGGCCGCGAAGACGACGGACTGAAGGGCGGCCTCAACGGCATCGACAACGGGCGCCTGAGCTTCGACCACATCCGCATCCCCCGCACGAACCTGCTGAACAAGTACGGAGACGTCGCGCCCGACGGCACGTACTCGAGCGCGATCGACAGCCCCGGTCGTCGCTTCTTCACGATGCTCGGCACGCTGGTGCAGGGGCGTGTGTCGCTCGATGGCGCTGCCTCCTGGGCATCCGCTCTCGGCCTGAAGATCGCGATCACCTACGCGACCCAGCGTCGCCAGTTCGACGGGGCAGACGGGCACGAGGTCGTGCTGCTCGACTACGGCAAGCACCAGCGTCGTCTGTTCCCGAGGCTCGCGACGACCTACGCGCAGATCTTCGCGCACGATGAGTTCCTGCAGAAGTTCGACGGGGTGTTCTCGGGCCGCACCGACACTCCGGACGACCGCGAGGACCTCGAAACCCTGGCCGCGGCGCTCAAGCCGCTGTCGACGTGGCACGCACTCGACACGTTGCAAGAGGCACGCGAGGCCTGCGGAGGGGCGGGCTTCATGTTCGAGAACCGCCTCGTCGGCCTTCGCGCCGACCTCGACATCTATGTGACGTTCGAGGGCGACAACAACGTTCTTCTCCAGCTCGTCGGCAAGCGTCTGCTCACCGATTACGCCAAGCAGTTCACGGGCAAGGACGCTGCGGCGCTGGCGAAGTTCGCCGTCGGGATGACCGCAGGCAAGGTGTTCCACGGTGCGGGGCTGCGCCAGTTCGGTCAGTCGGTCGTCGACCTGGGTCAGGTCGCGCGCTCGGTCGAGAACGGTCTGCGCGAGGAGCAGCAGCACCAGCTGCTCGCCGAGCGCGTGCAGCAGATGGTCGCCGACGTGGCCGGTCGACTGCGCCCGGCGGGCAAGGACAAGGTGCTCGGCGCCCAGCTGTTCAACGAGAACCAGGCCGAGTTGATCGAGGCGGCACGGGCGCACGGCGAGCTGCTGCAGTGGGAGGCGTTCACCGACGCCGTCCACCGCGTCGACGACGCCGACACCAAGAAGGTGCTCACGTGGCTGCGCGACCTGTTCGGGCTGCAGCTCATCGAGAAGCACCTCGCGTGGCACCTGATCAACGGGCGCCTCTCGACCCAGCGGGCGGCGGCGGTGTCGCGGTACATCGACCGGCTGTGCACGCGTCTCCGTCCGTACGCGCTGGACCTCGTCGACGCGTTCGGCTATGAGCCCGAGCACGTGCGCGCACCCATCGCCTCAGGCGCGGAGCGCGAGCGTCAGGACGAAGCGCGCGAGTACTACGCGGCGCTCGCGGCATCCGGAGAGGCTCCGGTGCTCGAGAAGGTCCTGAAGAAGAACGCCAAGCGCTGACGCAGAGCTCGCAGCTGCGCCGACACCGGCCGGGATCCTGGATCCCGGCCGGTGTCGCGTGTCGGGGCAGTGTGTCGGGTCGCGATCTCAGGGCCCGTGCTGCGGCGGGTACTGCGCGGGCGGGGGCTGCGCGCCGGGGTACTGCGGGCCCGGATGCTGCGCGCCCGGGTACGGCGCCCCTGGGTACTGCGCCCCTGGGTACTGCGGGTCGGGGTACTGCGGGCCCGGATGCTGCGTGCCCGCATACTGCGTGCCCGCATACTGTGCCGGTGCGGACGGGGCGTCGCCCCCGTGCGCTGAGCCGTCGGCGGCGAGCCGCGACTGTGCCCTGACGCGCAGCAGCACGACGGTGAACGTGAGATACAGCAGCCCGGCCGCGGTTCCGCCGCCGTACAGGAGCAGGGTCGGGATCACGGTGTTGAGTCCGCGCGGCAGCTGGAGCAGCAGCGGGAACACCGTGTCGGGTGCGGCGATCAGAAGGATGCTGGTGGCCAGCAGCACGACGGCCGGAAGCACGAGCGCGAAGGGAGACCACCTCGTCACGGCGATGCCCGCGAGCACGAGCAGCGCGCCTGCGAAGACGGCCGAGGCCGCGCCGGGGCGGAGATCGAACTCGAAGCGCTGCAGGGCGAAGAGCGCCCCGTCCCCGATGCCCCAGGTGATCGCCCAGCCCCCTGCGGCCAGCAGCAGAGGGGCGGCGACGACTCCGATCACGCTCAGGGCCGTGCCCTTCGGTCGCGGGTCTCTGCGGACGAGAGCGAGCACGAGTCCCATCGCCCCGAGAGCTGTGAGCACGACCAGAGGGACACCGTAGACCAGACCGTCGCCCCACTCCCTGGGCGCGATGCGATACAGCGATGTCAGCGTCACGGGGAACACCGCGACGACGAGGGGAACGATGCTGAGGACACCCACGACGATCAGTCCGGCAGAACTCCAGATGCCGGTGATCACCACCAGAACGAGCAGCGCGAGCCCGAGGGCCTGCAGCAGCAGCGCGCCGATCAGGGGCGTCAGGTCTCCGTCGAAGCCGTACGAGAAGAGCGTGAGGTTCACAGTCTGCCCGCCGATGGACAGCAGTATCAGGGCGATCGGCGTCAGTATGAGAGCGATCAGGATCGTGATCAGGCGGGCGGTCAAGGATGATCGGCGCATAGGACTTCCCCCTCCGGAGTCTCAGCCCACGGTACCGATACGAGCGTCGGATCGACACAGGTTCACCCCGTAGTGTCGATCTGCCCACCCGAACCGACCCGAGGAGTCTTCGATGACCCGTGTCCACGCCTATGCCGCACCGAGCGAAGCCGCACCGCTCGAGAAGACCGTCATCGAGCGCCGAGAGCTCGGCGCTCACGACATCCTGATCGACATCGCGTTCGCCGGAATCTGCCACTCCGACATCCACACCGTCCGTGGAGACTGGGGTCCGCAGAGCTATCCGCTCGCGCCGGGGCATGAGATCGCCGGAATCGTGGCAGCCGTCGGTTCCGAGGTCACCAAGCACGCGGTCGGCGAGCGCGTCGGCGTCGGATGTCTCGTGAACTCCTGCGGAGAATGCCGCAACTGCCTTCGCGGAGACGAGCAGTTCTGCTCGAACGGCGCGATCTTCACCTACGGCAGCACCGACCGCGACGGCACCGTCACCCAGGGCGGCTACTCGGAGCAGGTCGTCGTGACCGAGTCGTTCGCCGTGCGGATCCCCGAGGCGCTCGAACTCGATGTCGCCGCGCCCCTTCTCTGCGCAGGCATCACGACATACTCGCCGCTGCGCCACTGGAACGTCGGACCGGGCACCCGCGTCGCCGTCGTCGGACTCGGAGGACTGGGCCACATGGGTGTGCAGATCGCGCACGCCCTCGGGGCCGAGGTGACCGTGCTGTCGCAGACCCTCAACAAGAAGGACGACGGGATCCGCCTCGGTGCCGACCACTACTTCGCGACCAGCGACCCCGAGACCTTCCGCTCGCTGCGCGGATCCTTCGACGTGATTCTCAACACCGTCAGCGCGGTCGTCGACCTGCGGTCCTACCTCGGCCTTCTTGACGTGGGCGGGTCGATGGTCTGTGTGGGAGCGCCCGCAGAACCGCTCGCCGTCAACGTCTCATCGTTGATCGGCGGACGCCGGTCGCTCGCCGGATCCAACATCGGCGGCATCCGCGAGACGCAGGAGATGCTCGACTTCTGCGCTGAGCACGGCATCGCCTCGGAGATCGAGGTGATCAGCGCTGCGCAGATCAACGAGGCTTACGAGCGCGTGCTCGCATCGGACGTGCGCTACCGCTTCGTCATCGACGCGAAGACCATCGCCGACTGACGCGTCCGCGATTGTGATCGAGGTGGTCCCGCTCGGCGAGCGGGGCCACCTTCTGCGTTCGGGGGAGGGGCGGATCATTCTCCCGCCGTTCTCGGTCTCGCGTGCTCGGCCTTTCCGCGGCGTCTCTTCGGTTCGTGTTCTTCTCTCCGGAGGTTGTCTCTCGGTCGGTGTTCCTGTCTCATCGGGCCGCCTCTGGAGCTCGTGTTCCTCTCTTGTCGTGTTCCTCTCTCTTAGTGCGGCCTCTCCGGGTCGTGCCTCGTGCTCCTGCGGGTGCCTCGTCGGCTCGTGTCCCGTTCTCCGGGGGTGCCTCTCCGGTCAGTGCTCCCTTTCGTCCCGGGGCCGCCTCAGCACCACCACCCTGTCTGCCCTCTCGGTGGACGACCCTGTGTCATTCCGGGAGATTGGAATACGGCTCTGATCTGGGGTAAAACGGGGTGGTTTGGGGGTTCGAATGTCGGTGGTCTCGTGTTGACTGACGGGTATGAACAGCACCGCGGAGCTTCTGGATCGGGTCATCGC
>Ga0308166_1001875_pt1 | contig 20965 bp, 16 predicted proteins | sample PhyCR2_2_FD_202137 | JGI IMG/M metagenome (GOLD analysis project Ga0308166, IMG submission 202137) | Phyllosphere microbial communities from UC Gill Tract Community Farm, Albany, California, United States - DLSLCC.R2 | ecosystem: Host-associated > Plants > Phyllosphere > Unclassified | place... | reverse complement strand
CCTTCCAGGCCCTCAACGTCTGATCCGTATATGTGAGATGCTTGACCTCCTGAATTGCAGCCGAACCACCCTTTATCGCTGGGTAATCAGCGGTGAATTTCCTGCGCCAAAAAAACGTGCAGGCAGAACTATGGGCTGGACAGTCACACAGTATGAACAGTGGCTCGATAACTGCTGCTAAAACTCTAAGCAGGGCTGGGATTTCCAGCCTTTCTTTTTATCTGCTGATGCAACCATTTGAAACAACCAGCGCATCAAATCGTTATCAATCCGTGATTCTGATACAGCCGTAACCCTATGATAAACATCAAAACTGGCAGTCTGGATTCAGCCCATCAGGAACCGGTAATTAATAATATTACGCGCAGTACGGTTTATCCTGATATCCGGGCTAAAGGCGAGTTTCTGTATGACGATGTTCTCTGGCCAGTCATGCCTGAAGAGTGTCAGCAGGATGTGAAGATTATGAATTCTTTGTTCAAGGCAGTTGATAGAACCTATGTCAGTTGCTCTCGCTTTCTGGCAATCCGATATGATTTTCATCTGCCTCAGTACACGGCTGACAACCGCGTTATTACCCGCTTTCATCAGCTATTGATTCCTGCTCTGAGGAAGGAGTATCCCAAAAGCTTTGCTCGGGTGTTTTGGGTCAGAGAACAGAATCAGGCACCAGCACAGCATTATCATTACTTACTGATGGTGGATGGTAACTGCGTGCGTCATCCTCTTAAAATTAACAAGCTGGTGGAGAGCTGCTGGAAAATAGCAACGGGCGGAACGGTCTGGTTTCCAAAGCATGGTTACTACTTAATTCGAAAGAACGACACTGAGGCTATGACCGCATTGTTACTGCGGGTTAGTTACTTTGCTAAGCGGCACTCTAAGGAAGGAATTGCTAAAGACATCACGCGTTCCGGAACCCGGCATTACCCGTTTTTAAAAAAAGCCAAACACACTAAAACTGCGCAATTACGTACTCAGATTGCCCATTTTGATCGGGCACAAGCGCATTGCCCTCTTCCCGGAAAGCTGGATTCGTTTTTCACTTCCGCACAGCCTTCTGCTGGTAAGCCTGCGACACTGCCCCTTAAAGATAGCCAACGATTGGATGAGGCTGCCTCACTGCCAATGAAGGCGCTCAGACGAGCGCTGCAGCGTTTTAGTAAAATCAGGGGCCGCCTGCGTGACGGTAATAGCATTGTGGCAAGCGCTCAACTCAGCCCTCACTGGCACCGTCATTTTGAGCGCTACTACAGCTATTACTGGCCATGCAATATCAGCGTTTCACAGTATTGCCGCTGGCATTACCTCAACCCGTCTACTGCAAGCCGCTATTTGTGTAACTACCCGGCTAATTTAATTAATCCGTGGCTTTTAGCACGCTGGCTATAAGCACCTATGAAGACTGGTAAAGATGGAAAAGATAGAAGAGGAGTACAATGCAAAAATTGCGATGCCCTACTCTCTTAATCGTAAGATGAAGACTTATGTAGGCGGCATTGACTGGCTAACCGGTTATGAAATTGTGCCGCTGACTGATGAACAGCGGCTGCAAAGAAAGCAGCATCTGCATGCTCTACCTGCAACGCTGGATGAGTTGTTTGAGCGTTTCCTGCTGCCTGCCATAGAGTGCGACGTGCATTACAAGGACTACAACTTCTGGAGCGATACGTGGCGCATCCAGTGGGCTTACCACAAACAAAATTATCGTCGTGAAGCGATTATGAATGGCATAACGCAGCAGCAATATGCACAAGCGCGTAAGCTCCCTAAACGTGTAATGTACAACAATCTGCATAAATGTGGAGGTGCAGCAATCCGTGTGCTGTTTTGGGTTTATCATCGTCGGCAGTTCCACCAGCAGCAGCGACACACGGTTCAGGAATACATTTCTGAGCATCAGCTTCCCCAACGTACAGCGCATCGTCAGTTGTCGCGACAGCCAATGAGTGATATCTGGGATCAGCATTTTGATAACTATTACAGTGATGCATGGCTGAGGCATTGTAACGTCAGAGAGTATGCAGATTTCTACGGTTTGAACGTTACTACGGCCCGCCAGTATCTGTTTAACTTTCCCATCGGGCTTTTTGACCCAATGTTGATTAAACCCTGGATGTGATTGTTCAAGGCAATCGCTGAAGAATACGATCATGAATTCTGATCACTGGATAATGATCAAAATCGTCAAACGGTAAACAACGCAATGATCAGAATTTGAAAACCCTCCCATCAGCCTTTTTATATAAAACAAGCATGTCTTGACTGGTGTGAAAAAGACACACATCTTGTGTTTTAACTTAGTGAACAGCACTGGAAGTCAGCGGCAGTTAGCACTGCAGGCGCTTGATGATGAAATGCTTAGCTTTGCACGCTGACCTGCTCCCCGTCGGTTAAAACATTGTGATCTTAGTGATTCCTTGCAAGTTTCCATTATTCGCTCTCAGAAGGTATACCCGGTTGCAAGTCCGCTATGTGCCAGTAGAGGACATTCGTAGCAAATTTATCGCTGCGTATAAGCCTACATAATGGTTACTATCAGTCCCAGTTTTTTAGAAGGTCCATTAAGCTTAGTGGTGCGCCCCGTTATCCGCCGATCCGGAAAATCTTTTTCAACCAACTCTTCGCTAGTATCTTTTGGAGGGGACATTATGGTTATCGGTGTAGGAGGTTGTTCACGCTTATACCTGAACTGCAATGGTCAGAAAACCAAAGTATTCATCGCGAGTCTGTAACTGTTCAAAGCGTCTATATATACGAAACAGCAACTGAGATAAAGGAACTATAGGATTTTAAAAATAGCATACGATGTATAATTAGATACTGAAATGTTTTTATATATACAATTAATGCAGAAGTTAAATAGCAGCAATAATGGCATATGACTAATGTGATATAATTCTGATGATACTTTCCTTGGACTACTCAGGGTGGCAACACCGCCCTGAGTAGAGAGACAGCCCTATGAATTAAAGAACACTTACAACGGCTTTCTGTATTTTTGATGTTAAATCAGATAAGCTGTCGTAAATAATAATTTGCCTATTTTTTAAATCAAAAGGTATATCCTTTGCACCTTTGCTGACTATTATGGCTGGCTTTCCTAATGCTTGGGCAATGCCTAGTTCATAAAATACATTAGGATTTCTACCAGAAATATTAGCAATAATTAATTGAGATGAACAAATTTGAGAAACTATAAATGATAAGATATCACCATTTATGCGTTCTTCATCTCCTCGAGAAACAGATATACCAATATTGATACAAGCTTGTTCAATAGCTTTGTAATCATTAAGATATCTATCATTAAATGGGGTTAGGATAAATACACTCTTAGGTCTAATGCTCAATGCATCAGGGTGTATCCCCATATTCTCTAGAAAAAATTTTGGATTGATAGCTTGATTTATAGCACTTATACTTCGATCATCATTAGGCATATTTGCGAAAAAATGATTATTATCCAACCATCTTTTCCTTTCAAATGTTAACTTTTCATTCAATTCGTAGATCTTATTTTCATAATTCGTCCGCACAAAATCAAGTTCAATTCTATTCATCTTGTCATTATAAATAGTTTCTCTTTTTTTGAATAACAAAAAAGATATTATGGCAAAAATTAAGGAAAACATAGCAACCATAATAGCGAAAAACTCACCATTCAAATTAGAGGTAAATTCTTGAATGATATTCATTGTTGCTTCACCAAATTAATTGTGATCATAAAGAAATAAAATGCAACCACTATGTTTGCCGGAATCAAAAGAGCGCACCACCATCTTTTCCTTGTTTGTGATAAGAGTAGGGTCTCGTTGAAACGCCAAAAAATTGCTGACACTACAGCAAATATTAAATATATAAAGAGGGTTAGAAATTTTTGCTGAATGTGATCGGAATGAGTGAGTATAGTTGTGGCAAATATTGAAATTGAAACAAAAAATAGGTCAACAGGTAGTTCTAATAGACCAACCCCATAATTACCTAATGCAAATCCTCTTCCTATAGAAATCTTCATAAAAAAAGCTAGGACCAATATTATAATTGGAAAGTAATCGAGAGATATATTATCCATAAACAATGTATAAATGAGTTTTCTTACACTCTAACATTGCAGCGATAAAAATCAAGGCTCGCTCTTAAAAATAAAAAATTTATATATAAAAATCAATAATTTAGATCTTTTTCGGAATGTGGTACTGCTGACATACTCCCTGTCGATTAACCTGTAAAAAGGTTAGTAGAGCATCACCAGTGGCGGTGACAGTTGTGAACTTCTGCTGTTCGCTCATAGCGGACCTGACGCGCACGTCCGCTTCATGCCAAAAGCGGACATTATGGAATATCAGAGTTAAAAATTAGAATGGGATGCTGTGTGCAAAAAAACGCATTTTAACGGTATCCTCAATTTTTTGCTCTGCAATTTTCCGGGATACTCTACCAACACAATACGAAAATCAATGTTATCAAAGATTTGGAGGTGACAAGATTATCCGTGGAGATTCATTGAAGTCTCTTTCAGATATCTTCATACTGCACGTAAGAAATATTTGATTCTTTAACATCATAATCTTCTAAGCTGCCTGACTTTTCCTCACCTCTATATAAAGCAACTATCCATTGTGCATTTACTTGGATACTTTTATTTATTTCAGTAAAGTATTCACCGTCAACTTGGGCAAGCGAATGGCCTAAAACAATGACCTCATCCACGTTTTTAAGCGATGAGAAAAAAATGCTCTCTTCTTTAATTATTTCTTCGCTGGGTTTGAATGTATTACCGAAGTATTCATCTATGCTGTCGTATGCCTCTGCTACCCTTGTATCTTGATCCGGTCCTGTATATGGATTTAGTGATTTTTCCGCCCTAAAACTATGACCTAGTATGAGATCGTCATCGCACCTACAATTGCCGTGAATATGTATAATTTGCGTTTCTGGAACGGCATAGATCTGCTGCAAGGTGTTTGTGTAATTAAATGAAAAATAAAGACTTTCTTTTGGTATGGGCGGGAGGTATTGCACAGGATTGTAAGCATCGGCTATGTTAATCCCTTTAACCCAATCAGCGAATTGCTCCTTCAAGCGAGCTGACAGCATCTGTGTGATTCTATCTACTTCATATGGGTAATCGTGATGATAAGCATCGCTCCAATCATCGGTATTGTATGAAGCCAAAAACATCTCACTTTTTTCAAGGATAAGCTCATAATCAATTTCACCTAAAGCACTTTCTAATTCGTTCCACTCGTCTCCGGCAGGCATGTATTCTTCTATCGCTTCATATAGTTCTTGGTCATTCTTTGCTACATGCGACTTAAAGTGCTTGTATCCTGTTGGTAAGCCATGTCGGATGTCAAATCCGTTTCCGATTATGTAAAGCCTCATCGTTTCCCCCTAGTCGAATTGTAAAAGATTCTGACCTGACCTACTCCTAGTTGACTATTTCCGCCCATTAAGTAATGCTTTCATCAAATTTAAAAACATTTGCGAACTTCCGCAATTCGCTCAAAACTGCCTGTCAAATTGCTCAAGCTATACCACGGCTCAGAGGTACAAAAAATCACCTTAACATACAATAATTTTCGATATCCAAACTGGCCTCCACATAGCGCTAATGTTCATCACTCCACCAACTATCATCGAACCAATCCCTACGGTTACTATTAGTGGATGGTTGGGTGAGGACAGGCGTATTGAACGTTGATGGGACTGTCCTGTTAACTTCAAAAATTATTTTAGACCCACTATCAGGTGCTGCAGTCTCAGCGACACCTGATAGGATGTTGTCCCCATTGTATTTGGACTGCTCAATAACTTTAGCTAAAGTAATCTCGTTATTAAATATTGAATATATAATTTTAAAGTAATTAATTAACCTGTTCTTAAGATGAAACAATACCCCATCATAAGGCACAAGAGATGCCACAATACTATTTGTTTTATTATTTTCTTCTTGTATTGCATTTAAAGCTAAATTCCAATCATTATTCATGTCAAAATAAACAACAGGATAATGATATTTCTTTATATTACTCATTACGTAGGTGTAATCATGACTTGTTTTAACCTGCAACCCTGCAGGCTTAGTTGAAGTGGAAGGCGTTCCAGTTGCTATTGAGTTCAGTTGGTAGTTAGTGTTGTTTTTATCAACCCAGATAATGTCTCGTTGAGTATCGCTGGGGTTATAAAATTGAGGATAATTCATGTTGGTTAATTGTGAGCCAGTAGCGACGGCAATGTAATTATCTGGCTTGTCAGAGATGCGAGAACCTCCCCTAGCGTGCTTTGCAAGTTCTCTATTAACCTCCGGGGAGTTGTTACACTCTTGAACAATTAATGCCTCGGCGATAGAACCCATTAATTTTGAAGCATCAGCATGTGGGTTTTTTGTAAAAATAAACTTTAATCCAAGGGAGCCGTCATTTGCGGTCATTATATATTGTTCATTTGTTAAAACGTCAAGCAAACTTGCCCCATGACTTGCCATAGCAATATTGACATTTGGCTTTAACAAATAACTACCAAGTCCCTGTTCAAATAAAATGTTTTTTTGTGCATCTTGAACAACGACTTTAACGTTGCTAGGTATTTGAAAGGTCATTCCTTGATATGGTATGAAAATCATGTTGTTCATTTTTGTTCCCTTTTCCCCATAGCCTTTTGATTACCATCTCTCGAACCCATGCTCATCCTTCTCTTTGTATAATGGGTTTTCAGAAGGGTAGCGATATCCCTTTAAAGAAGTTTCCTTAAACGGCACTTCGTCGCTCAAAGTAGACTGTCAGATTTAATTATGTGCAGCTAGTGAAAAATCTTCAGATCAAGTATGAGCTCATACATGTAAAGGATTTAGTTAGCCGATCCCCTTACAAACGCGCTACTACCCCGAAATTGACGGGCCGCGTTAAGGCCCGACTCGTTAATGGTTATGCCCCGCCGTCGCGGGGCTTTTCTCCGCTGGTGCTTCCTGTCCTTCAGGGGTAATTGAACTTACATCTCTCTTCTCGCTAACTACCCTTTCCCCTGGCACAGTTAAGTCAATTGTTTTATAAAGTCCTTTTCGCAGACCTGTAATAGCGTCTCCATTAATGAACCCATATAAAGAAAATAGAAGGCCTATCGAAAATGCAGTGGCAAAAAGTTTGGGCACGCCAGAAAAAAGAAACTTAATCAGTGCCCAGCCCCATGCTTTAGATGTTTCAAAAAAACCTACCGGCTTTTTGATTAGCTTACTGTACTGTTCCGCTCCGGACATAAGTTTTTTTAAGGCAGCTTTTTCAGCATCCTTTGCTTTCTTTTCGAGAGCCGCGATGTCTTTCTTTCTTTCAGCTTCAAATTTAGCAAATTCTGCATTTGCACGCGTCTGTAGCACGCTGTTTGCCGCAGCAACATAGCCGCCAACGATTTGTGACGCTTTTCCCCGGAATACATCCAGCTGCTTTGGCGAAGTGAGGCAATGATCGTGGTATTTGACTAACTCATCCTCAATTTCAGCTTCGCTTTTATTCTCCTTTCGAAGACTCTGCGCCTTTTCGTCTTTAAATCCTTTATAGATGGCATACGAAATTAGTTGCTCTATATTATTTGGATCTTTTACCAGCTCGGTAAACACCCATTTTTTGTTTTCTTGGGACATGTTTCACCAAAAAAAAAAGCCCCAGCAGGGGCATTTCAAAATAGGAAAAATTATGACTTGATCGTTTTACGGACCGAGTAAAATGAATCTTGCAGATACTCGCGGCTTTTGCTTTGAGATAAAGCACTGAAAGCAAGGACCTTACGGGCTTTGTCAACGGGGGAGTCCCCCCCTCTGTCTACATTGCCTGATAAATCCTTAGAATTGCGTACATGAGTCTGTTTGCTCATGACTTTCCCAGACACTGACGCCTTAACAAAAGTGCTGCCAGTAGAGGTATTGGTTACTAATTTTTGCGCAGCGACATTCGCCACGGCAGTTGCTGAAATTTTGCGGATTTCTTCCGGGCTAAGAGCTGGCATGCGACGACTGCTCATTTTTTTCGCTCCTCTTATTGCTTTAGGTAAGTTTATCACGCGCTAAAAATATTTGCCTATTTTTAATGCAGGGTACCACGAAGAGCCTAATTCAGATCCGATTAACATTTCGGACATTAGCCTTTATCCACTGTGACTTGCGCAGCCTTGATAGCCATATCGCCGACAGCCGAAATGAACGCACCACCCTGAGAGATAGCATACAACTCGCCCGCCTCGTTAAACCCGATCGTCGTGCCGCTGCCCAAATGCGTGACCGACCAGCCCCCGCCCGCGTTGCAGCTCTCCATCAGCCCGTTGCGCGAGCAAACGTAATCTTTGGTGGCGCTGGTGGACGGCATAGCTGGTGGCGACGCTGTACGGTATCGGGGTCTGGAAAGCGAAAGACGCAGCAGGCTACCTGACATACCACAACGGGATTTATCACACCGGCCATATCGAGGGTGACCTGACGACAGAGGATATAAGGGCTGCGGCTCACGCCGCGGGCGTAGATGCGCTGAACGCCGTGGACCATGCCCCTGTTCTGGAGAAAAACAATGCGCTCGCGCTAGGGCTTACAGGTACGCCAGGGCTGATTGTGGTGCCGGTAGAGAGTATCTCACCTGAAACCATCACTATCTTTGCCGGGCTGGCGCCACCGGAGCAGATTCTGGCTGCCCTCGATAAAGCACAGCACTGACGTGCCCGATCCAGCTAGGCTTGTCCAACCCTTGAATGCAAATAGCCATAACTTTTAGAATACTTCCGTTTTTTGCGCCTTTGACCTATTCCCTGTTGTTCTCCATATGGCAGCTTTAGTTCGAACTTCCGCTCTTCGCTCATAGCGGACATTGGCCTGCACAATGTCCGCTTTGTGCCAGAAGCGAACATCGCGGACGTTATGGTACGTTAGGCTAAATATCTAAAAGCGCATGAACTACATGGGTTAAAGTTCTACAACATAACTTCTGGCTTGAGCTTTTGCCGTTCCAGCGATCTAGAAATCGAAAGCGTCGTTTTCTCTCAACCCAAGCCATCCTTGTAGATGCCAAAGTAGCGTTCGCAGAGACTCTTCGTGCTCCGGAAACTGTGCAGGATTGATTGCATCACATTTGGCTTTCGCCACGTCAATGCCAATAAAGTCGTTAATTGTCTCTTTGTTAAAACTGTTATGCTGTGTGGATACCCAATCCCCGTATGTGTGGCTCGTGCCACGAATCATCAAGCGTGTAACCATCGATGCGAAGCCCTGATCAGTTTGAATAGCTTTCATCATCCACTCGCGTGGTTCATCCATTGAATCGGTATATTTTTTCCAGCGATAGAGCAAGGATATGAGATCTGGTTCAGCAATCAGCGCATCGCCATCTGCGGCTCGTAACCTTATCAGCCGCAGCCATTCAGTCTTCATTGCCACAACGGTATTGTAATCTAAGGCTGGATCGAAGACTCCCCTCTCGCCCTCATTTCGATCAGTGGGGTCACTGAGATGGATCAGGAGCGAGGCAACGGATAGAGCTTCAGTTTTAAGGAGTGCTTCTAAAGCCAAAGCACCCCGCACATCCTCAGGAATGCGCTTCAGGTACCAATTTGTCGCTCGCCATGCTGCCACATATGACGAATCAAAAGAGCCGCTGTTAGTCCCTGCGAGTTTTTCAGCGAGTAGGTACATACCTGGAAGCAGAACAGCAGCGTGCTCGAAGGGTAATCGATCGACGGATTCGTCGAGTCTCGCAACGAGCGAACCTAGCAGCCCATCAGCTTCGAGGTCATTGATTGCAGCTAAGAGCTCATCCTCTGTCGCTGTTGCATCGAGAAAATCAACGAAACGGCGTTCAGACATTTCTCCAACACTAGTCTGGAGTTCAAAATAACGCGGGAAGTAGCGCGATGTGCATACTCGTTTTTCAGTCAACCACTGGCGATTGAAGCTGTCCGCATATCTTGTTCCTCCATATGCCCATTCAATAGGTGGAAATAAGTCTTTGAGCACATTACTAATGATATTGCGGCGTTGCTCTGAGACTGTCTCAAGAAGCTCCTTAGCCGCTGCCTGGTCTACCTCTCGTCGTCCATCACTGGAAAAGCGCATTTCCTGAAGAACCAATTCTCGCTCACGAAGCAGTGCATCGTGGAGAGCTGGTTCGAAGACCCGGAGAGTCTCAAGAAGCAGGAAATCTACAATATTTACCTCGAATACGTTGCCGACCACATGCAATGGCATGTGTACAGCAATTGACGAGATGAGACGGCGTGCATCGCGCATGTTGCGAAGCAGGGGCTGGATACAGCCGATGCAAGCATTACCCCAGCGTCTCTGAGAGAACCCGTTGGCCTCAGTCGCGTAGGAGCCCGCTATTTCAGAGAGTTCCTCCTTGAACATACGATGCACGAACGATGCTGGGACGGCCGGTAAATCAAAGCTAACCTGCACGATCTTTTCAAGGAAGGCTCGCCCGTCGTCGGCAGCGACCGGATCGAGTGCCCTTTCTACGATACTGGGCTGAAATAGGAGCACAAAAACAATGTTAGGGAGGTTAGCATTTGCCTTTACCTGCCGAAGTAACATCCTAATCTGTTCTGGCTCAAGCCTGTCAATATCATCGACAAAGACAACTAGCGGTCGGTCAAGTTCGCGAAGGCGAGCTTCAAGCGAACTGCGTATCTTGTCGAGAGACTCGCCGGTATGGTCTCGCCCGAGATACGAAAGCACGCGTCCAACAAAAGGTATTCCGACTGAAAGAAAGGCAAGAACAGCCGCAACCTTTGTGACCGTAGGAAGGCCATATCCAATGGCCGAAGCGATTGCTAAAACTGAGGCATTTGTTAGTACCATCGAGATTAGATGGCCTGAGCCTCCAGCCTCTTTAAGAGGCTTACCGACTCCGGTTAGGATCGCGCCGTAGCGTCGTAGTGCTTCGGCACGGTCATGTGCAGCCTTCGAATGCGCGCCTCCCAAGCTATTTGCTATCTGGCCAAATAGCGCGCTGGCAATTGCATCGCCGTCCCCCCATTGCCAGGGGTTGAAATCGAGCCAGTCCGCTCCGCTGCTCTTATCATCGAGCTGTTCGGTAATGAGGTTTTTAAGAGATGATTTCCCGAAGCCCCACCCTCCGCGAATAGCAAATACACGGCCTTCGCGCAAACTAAGCTCCGAAAGCACGTCGGCTATACGAGCCGCAAATTCAGCCCTTCTGAGACGATCTTCGGATGCTTTTCGAATAGGAGCCTCCGCCCCGATCCCTTCGTCCGGCTGCCCGTTCCTTACCACTTCAGTATTAGGCTTCGCGCGACGATGAGCGCGCCATGTTGCCAGACGGAACAACCGTTTACTCATCGCACACTTTCTCCCAAGAATATATGTAACAAGCGTCCTATCGTTAAATGCGTTACTGATTGAACTTTTCCTAAGCCAGCTAATTGAAGAGAACTCTCTCCTGCAATTACAAGCCAGTATAGCGGTGCCCCCTAAACATTGATGAACACAAGAGGATAATCAATAAGGAAGGTTTAACAAAAAGCACCAAGCTGCATATTTGACTTAGTAAGGTTAAAGATCTCACTGCGCTGATTTTGTTGGCTAAAGGCATTAACGAAGCACTTTATTTGTGCAAAAATCGGTCCATCTTCCTTCACTTTTATCTGACCGGAAATGCTATGGCTGGCGTGAACAAAGCTCAACTGACTGAAACCGACATCGTAACTAAATTTATTCTGCCTGCGGTCAAGAAGGCCGGATGGGATGACATGACGCAAATTCGCCAGGAGGTGAAGTTACGTGATGGCAAGGTAGTTGTGCGGGGTAAACTGGCATCCCGTCAGAAAGTGAAATCAGCAGATATAGTGCTCTACCATAAGCCTGGCTTACCGCTTGCAGTCATTGAAGCGAAAGCAAACAAGCATGAAATCGGCAAAGGGATGCAGCAGGGACTAGGTTATGCCGCCTTGTTAGAAATTCCTTTCGTCTTTGCCTCCAATGGTGATGGCTTCGTATTTCACGATAAAACGAACCCCGATCAGCTGGAACGAGAAATTACACTTGAAGAGTTCCCAACGCCTGCTGAGTTATGGGAGAAGTTCTGTCTCTGGAAAGGCTATACCGCTGCACAGCTGCCTGTGATTACGCAGGACTACTATGAAGACGGCTCCGGTAAATCGCCGCGTTATTATCAGCTTCAGGCAATCAATAAAACGCTTGAGGCTATCTCAGCAGGCCAGAACCGCATCTTATTAGTGATGGCAACCGGCACCGGCAAAACCTACACTGCCTTCCAGATTATCTGGCGGTTATGGAAAGGCAGGCACAAGAAGCGCATTCTGTTCCTAGCCGATCGCAACATTCTTGTTGATCAAACCCGCACCAATGATTTCCAGCCTTTTGGGCAGGCAATGACAAAAATCACTGGCCGCACTGTCGATCCCGCTTACGAAATCCATCTGGCGCTGTATCAGGCGATGACAGGAACCGAAGAGAATGAAAAAGCGTATAAGCAGGTTGCGGGTGACTTCTTCGATCTGATCATCATTGACGAATGCCATCGCGGCAGCGCCGCTGAAGACAGTGCCTGGCGCGAGATTCTGGAATATTTTAGTAGTGCGACTCAGGTCGGTTTAACAGCGACGCCGAAAGAGACTCATGAGGTCTCAAATACGGACTATTTCGGTGAGCCGGTTTATACCTATTCGCTTAAACAAGGCATTGAAGATGGCTTCCTTGCACCTTATAAAGTGGTGCGCGTTGATATCAATGTTGACCTGCAAGGATGGCGTCCAGCGAAAGGCGAAGTCGATAAAAATGGTGAGCTGATCGAAGATCGCATATACAACCAAAAAGATTTTGATCGCAACTTAGTCATTGATGAACGCACTCAACTGGTGGCGGAAACTATTACGGATTACCTCAAACGCACCAACCCCATGGATAAAACCATCGTCTTCTGCAATGACATTCCTCATGCAGAGCGGATGCGGCGTGCCCTGGTGAATCTCAACGCAGCGCAAATGAAAGAAAATGATAAATACATTATGCGTATTACAGGTGATGAGACCGAGGGGAAAAACCAGTTGGATAACTTCATCAATCCGAAGAAGCCCTACCCGGTTATCACCGTAACATCAGAACTGATGACAACGGGTGTCGATGCCAAAACCTGTAAGCTGGTTGTGCTTGAACAAAACATCCAGTCGATGACCAAATTTAAGCAGATCATCGGACGCGGCACGCGTATTGATGAACGCTACAACAAGCTATGGTTCACCATTCTGGATTTCCGAAAAGCCACCGAACTGTTTGCAGATGAACGCTTTGATGGCTTGCCAGTGAAAGTCATAACCACTACAAAAGATGAGCTCGCCAATCCAGAGTCAGATTTTGATGAGCAACTGGAAGATAATGCACCGGATGAATATGGCCAATCAGGCCATGCAGAAGAACCATCGCCGGATTATCCCTCGGGTGCTCCAGCAGAATCCGAACCTGATGGCGCACTGCTCGAAAAAGACGAGGAACGACGCAGGAAGTTTTACGTTAAAGGCGTTGCTGTTAACGTGCTATCTAAACGCGTTCAGTATTACGATGCTGACGGTAAGCTCGTTACCGAATCTTTTCAGGACTACACCCGTCGTACACTAATGAAAGAGTACGCATCTTTAAATGATTTTGTTCAGCGATGGCAGAGTGCTGAACGTAAACAGGCCATTATCGAAGAGTTGGAACAGCAAGGCATTATCTGGGATGTGCTGACGGAAGAGGTCGGTAAAGAGCTGGATCCCTTCGATATGCTCTGCCATGTCGTGTACGGCCAGCCGCCGCTCACCCGCCGTGAACGCGCCGATAATGTGCGTAAGCGTAACTACTTCACCAAATACTCTGAGTCGGCTCAGGCCGTGTTGAGCAACCTGCTCGATAAATACGCCGATGCGGGCGTAAAGGAAATCGAAGATATTCAGGTACTGAAGCTTCGACCTTTTGATACCATGGGCCGCCCTTTAGAGATCATCAAAAAGAACTTTGGTGACAAGGAAAGCTACATGAGTGCCGTGAGTGAATTGGAAAACGAAATCTACGAACTCCCTCCTCGCTCGGCCTGATTCCCTTTCAATGTCTGTCACCGTAGCAACCGCTCGGTGGCAGACTTTTTTATTACGGAAATTGCAACAAACATGTCTATCAGTTCAGTTATCAAATCCTTACAGGACATTATGCGTAAAGACGCCGGTGTGGACGGCGATGCGCAACGTCTGGGTCAGCTTTCATGGCTGCTGTTTTTAAAAATTTTCGACACTCAGGAAGAAGAGCTGGAAGCCATAATGGATGCTGAAGAGTATCGTCTGCCGGTTCCCGCACGTTATCTGTGGCGCAACTGGGCGGCTGATGCAGAAGGTATAACGGGCGACGCGCTGCTTGAGTTTGTAAATGACGATCTCTTCCCTGCCCTGAAAAACCTGCCTGCGCCTCGCGATAAAAATCCGCGTGGCTTTGTGGTGCGGGAAGCCTTCAGTGACGCCTATAACTATATGAAAAACGGCACGCTGCTGCGTCAGGTCATCAACAAACTGAATGAGATCAATTTCGGCGACAGCAACGAACGCCATCTGTTTGGCGATATCTACGAACAGATCCTGCGCGACCTGCAAAGCGCTGGCAACGCGGGTGAGTTTTATACACCACGCGCCGTTACCCGCTTTATGGTTAACCGTATCGACCCCAGACTGGGCGAGCGCGTGATTGATCCCGCCTGCGGTACTGGCGGATTTCTGGCTTGCACGGTTGACCATATTAAAGCCAACTACGTACACAGCACCGACGATCACCAAACGCTACAGAAGCAGATTCACGGCGTAGAGAAAAAGCAGCTTCCGCACCTGCTTTGTACTACCAATATGCTGCTGCACGGTATTGAAGTTCCGGTGCAGATTCGCCATGACAATACGTTAAGCAAACCGCTCTCTTCATGGGATGAGCAGTTTGATGTGATTGTTACCAACCCGCCATTTGGCGGCACCGAAGAAGATGGCATCGAGAAAAACTTTCCCTCTGAAACGCAAACGCGCGAAACTGCTGACCTCTTCTTACAGTTGATTGTGGAAGTACTGGCAGATAAAGGACGCGCCGCTGTCGTTCTTCCGGATGGCACGCTATTTGGTGAAGGTGTTAAAACCAAAATCAAAAAGCTGCTGACAGAGGAGTGCAACCTGCACACCATCGTACGTCTGCCGAATGGCGTGTTTAATCCCTATACCGGCATCAAAACTAACCTGCTGTTTTTCACCAAAGGCCAGCCGACACACGACATCTGGTTCTATGAACATCCCTATCCTGAAGGCGTGAAAAACTACAGCAAAACCCGCCCAATGAAGGTTGAAGAGTTTCAGCCGGAGATCGATTGGTGGGGCAATGAAGCCGACGGCTTTGCCAGCCGTGTTGAAAACGAACACGCCTGGAAAGTCAGCATTGATGAAGTCATTGCACGTAACTTCAACCTTGATATTAAGAATCCGCATCAGGCAGAAGCGATCAGCCATGATCCTGATGAGCTGCTTGCGCAGTATCAACAGCAGCAAACCGAAATCAACCAGCTGCGCCACCAGCTACGCGATATCCTCGGTGCCGCGCTTGCGGGCAAGGAGGTCAACTGATGTCTGTTGAGCAACTGATCACCCAACATATCAATACCTGGACTTCTGCCTTACAGACGCGCTCAACGGCTGGGCGCGGTAACAACGGCAAGATTGATCTTTATGGCATTAAAAAGCTGCGCGAACTGATTCTGGAACTGGCCGTACGTGGCAAGCTGGTGCCTCAGGACCCAAATGATGAACCTGCGTCTGAGTTGCTAAAACGCATTGCCGCTGAAAAAGCCGAGCTGGTAAAGCAGGGGAAAATCAAAAAGCAGAAGCCTTTGGCAAAAATTAATGAGGATGAAAAGCCGTTTCAATTGCCCAAGGGGTGGGAGTGGGTAACTTTGGCAACAATAGGTGAAATTGTTGGTGGAGGGACTCCTAAATCTGATAATCTACACTATTGGAGTCCTCAGGGGATTAAATGGTTAACTCCCGCTGATCTCAACGGGCTTAAAGGTAAGTATATATCTTCTGGTGCCAGGGATATTACAATTGATGGTCTTTCTAATTCATCAGCAAAACTAGTTCCGAAAGGCACAGTGCTTTTTTCCAGCCGAGCACCAATTGGTTATGTGGCGATTTCAAATAATGAACTATCAACTAATCAGGGCTTTAAATCTTGCGTTCCGTACATCAAAGAAAGTGCAGAATATATATATTACTTTCTGTTGAGTGCTGCTAAGAAAATAGATGAAATGGCAAGCGGGACGACATTCAAAGAAGTGTCAGGTGCGGTGGTTTCTAAGATTTTGTTGCCTTTTCCACCCCTGAATGAGCAACTAAAAATTGTTGAAGTAGCTAATGATTTAATGTCCCTCTGCGACCAACTGGAACAGCAATCTCTGACCAGTCTGGAAGCACATTCTCAGCTTGTAAATACTCTGCTGGCAACGCTAACCAACAGCCAGAACGCAGAAGAGCTGGCGGAAAACTGGGCGCGAATCAGTCAGCATTTCGACACGCTGTTTACCACCGAAGCCAGTATCGACGCACTTAAGCAAACCATTCTGCAACTGGCAGTGATGGGTAAACTGGTGCCGCAGGATCCGAACGATGAACCTGCATCTGAACTGCTTAAACGTATTGAGCAGGAAAAAGCGAAACTGGTGAAAGAAGGTAAAATTAAAAAACAAAAAACTTTGCCGTCAATTGCGGACGAAGAAACACCTTTTGAACTGCCTAAGGGATGGGAGTGGTGCCGGTTGGGGGATTGTATCAACCTCATTTCTGGGCAGCATCTCAAGCCAGATGAATATACTGAAGTTAAAGCTGATGGTCTTATACCTTACATAACAGGCCCAGCTGAGTTTGGAGAAGTAAGCCCTATAATATCAAAATATACTATGGAGCGGCGAGCTGTAGCCGAAACCAAAGATATACTTATAACCTGCAAAGGTGCGGGATTAGGGAAATTAAACATTGCTGACAGTGAAATAGCAATTAGTAGACAATTAATGGCAATTAGACCGATCGGTGTTGATCAGCACTATTTTAGGCTTTTACTTCTAAGCATGTATGATTATTTTCAAAGCAAAGGTATCGGCATAGCTATTCCAGGCATTTCAAGAGAAGACGTGATTGAACCTATAATTCCATTACCGCCGTTAGGAGAACAAACAGCCATTGTTGATTTCACATCATCTATATATGAGATTATAAAACACCTCAAATCCCAACTGCAATCCGCCCAGCAAACCCAGCTATACCTGGCGGATGCACTCACTGACGCAGCATTAAGCTAAGGAACAGACGATGCCGGTTCATCATGCTATCTGGCGGGTAGGTGATAACCCTCAGCCACTGACTATCAGTAAACTGGCCAGCGAGAGTTTGCTGGAAAGAATGATTTTAAACGACCCAACCATTCTTTCAGACCAGTGGATGATTATCGGGCATCAGGAAAATACGCTCGATAAGGGACGTATTGATCTGCTGGCGATAGCGCCTGATGCCTCGCTAATCCTGATAGAGCTGAAACGCGACCGCACACCGCGCGAGGTAGTCGCTCAGGCGCTGGATTACGCTTCGTGGGTGGACGATTTAACCGCAGACCGCCTGTCACAAATTTATGAAAAATTTTCAGGCGGCGGTAATCTGGGTGACGCCTTTAAACAACGTTTCAATGCTGAGTTAGAAGAAGGGTCAATTAATCAGTCGCACCAAATCATTATCGTGGCGGCGGAACTGGATCCGTCCACCGAACGCATTGTCGACTACCTGAGCAAAAATGGTATCTCAATTAACGTGCTGTTCTTCAAAGTCTTTCAGCACGGGGATGAACAGTTTTTAAGTCGCGCCTGGCTTCTCGATCCCAGCGAGACACAAACTAACGCTGCTCAGGCCACCGCAGGTACGAGTGCTCAATCAAAAGAACCCTGGAATGGAGAGTTCTATGTCTCGTTCGGTGACTCAAATAGTCGTAACTGGGAAGAGGCACGCCGTTACGGTTTTATCAGTGCTGGTGGCGGAAGCTGGTACAGCCAGACCTTAAAACAGCTTCAGCCCGGCCAACGCGTCTGGGTTAACATCCCAAAAACAGGTTATGTAGGCGTCGGTATTGTACAAAGTGCCGTTGAGCCAGCCAGCAGCTTTACAATTAGTACTGAGGCTGGCGAAAAACTCGCAATGGACGTGCTTAAGCATGGAAACCTTTATCGTGATAACTCAGGTGATCCCGATAAATCTGAGTATTTTGTCTCAGTAAAGTGGCTTGAAACCCGTAGTGAACAGGATGCAGTAAATGAACTTGGATTCTTCGGTAATCAAAATACCGTTTGTAAGCCGACAACGCCAAAGTGGCGACACACTGTTGAAAGATTGAAAAATCACTTCAGAAACTGGAATACTAACGAGTAGAATTTTCCGGCATTCAGGCGAATGGATTTTAATAAGGATCATAACAATGCGTAAAATCCTCCACTCCGAATACCCGTTCCGGCGGTCACACGAAGGTGTGGCTGCCCCGACGGTATATTCGGGGATTACCCATGCATACAAGAAATCGAGCGTTTCGTCGCCATCATATGAAAAGGCTCAAAACTAAACGCGGTCGTTATAATAATGCGGCTTATAGCTGGCCTGAAGGCGCGACTATCGTGAATATCGGTAAGGCTTATCATACGCCATGCCTCTGTTCATGCTGGATGTGTGGACATCAGCGTTTTCATCACGGAATGAACATGCAGGAAGTGAGAGCAAGAGCCAGGTATCAGGATTAAGCAGCTTAGCCCACCTCAATGGTGGGCTACCTCCCGGCAAACGCCCTAAACCATCTTGTAAACTCATCTCCCACCCACTACAAAGCTGATAAGCACAATGAGGACTTCACAATGCAAAGTCGAGCCACCAGCGCCAAAATCACCAGGCAACAAATTTATCGCTCCGTTGCTAGCTTAACGGCTATTGAAACGGGTAGAGCTGTGCAAAAAACTGAGCAAAATATTAAGCAGTATCAAGCTAAAGCAAAAGCTATCGGTTTAGCTCGCTAATTCGGCCAAATATCGTCAACAAGATGTATTATCGGCATATAGCTGTCAGTGATTTCGGCCTGAAAAGCCTTTAGAAAGCTTTATGCTCGCCAAAAAGACTGTAACTCAGCATCTGCCTGAACTGATAACACATCAATTTCTGCTTCATCGATAATGCCCAATCTATTCAACAATACGCTATCCGACGAACCAGGCTGGTAAATGCTCTTCAAAGAATTGAGGCTATATTTAGCCAATTCTCATCCTCTCTGGAATAAGTTCACTACATTGCTGGTGGCCTGCTCAACATAATTAACCCTGTTTTCCCACTGTTCTAATGCCCTTCTTTTCTCTACAAGATAATCATAACGGTCATAATGCTTCGAGCTGACATCCTGTAATGCATGGTTTTGAATACGGTCACGTAACTCTTTCGAGACACCTATTTCGCCCATCAGCGTTTTGCAGGTCCGCCGCAAATCCCTCGCAACAAACACCGGATTGTCAGAAAAATGCTCGCGATAATAGATGATTGCCTGCGCAAAGCTGTCAGTTCGTAGATGCTTACCTGCATCCAACCGCTGCGAGAAGATATACGGGCTATCATTAACGTTCTCGCTCTTCAGCCTTTCCAGAATTTCTATAGCTGAATCCGTTAACGGCACCAGATGGTCGCGCTTGTTCTTTGAGACGTCAGCAACTATCAACAGCGTTTTCTCTTCCCAGTTCACGGCATCCCACCGACTGGAAGCCAGTTCATGTGGGCGCTGACCACCAGCGTAAACACATAAATTAAGCAGCAAGCTCACCGTGCTGCCGACGCTTGGCGTTTTGGGAAAATCACCCATTAGCTGTTGCAGCTCATTCAACTTCAGCCAGTTGGTTCCCGCTTTCTCTGCAGCCGACTGCTTAGGGATGACGCCCACCGGGTTCATCTCAAGTCCAAACATCACGTTCTGCTGGTGGTTGGCCGGATCGTTTTCCGCTTTGAGCCCGTAGTTGAAAGCCGCCATCAGATAAGAGCGCACACGGTTCGCTTCAACGCTCGCCCCGCGCTGAATGATGGCAGACAAAATCTGTTTGATATGTAGCGGTGTGACTTCGCTAGCTTTCGTATCTTTGGCGATGAAGGAATAGGTTTCCTTTTCCAGACGGTACAGCACCTGCTGCCATGTCCGCTTTCCATCTTCCCGCATTTTGTTGGTATAGCCCTGAATAAGCTGCTCGATGCTGCCCTTTAGCTGTTCGGCACGCTTTTGCTTTTCCAGCGCGATTTCCTGTTCAGCCTTTTCGACCTTAGGGTTCTTCCCTTCCTTCAGCGTACCGGCATAACCTTTCGCAAGCTGGCGAGCCTGAGCTAACGACATTTCAGGGTAACGACCCAACTGAATGAAATGGCGCTTAGCATCCCAGTAGTAGCGATAGTAGAAAACCCGCTGCCCGGATGGCTCAACTTTAACGCCCAGACGCCCTGCTCCGCGCTCACCACTTTTGTCCCATACCTGATAAGCCGAATCGCGAGCTTTAAGGCCGCGTATCAGTGAGTCCGTTAAATTGTCTGCCAAAAGAGAGTCCTTACGAGAATTTTATTGCCGTTTTCTGGGTGATGTAGCAGGTGACGTAAGGATGATACTGAAAGGAAGATCCCGGAACAACATGAAACAAATGAACAGGCTCAACCTAATGTTTTATAAAATAAAATAAGAAGGAATGGTTAAAGCTGGAAAATGATGAAACAAGCTATTCATATGACTCATAATCGCTTGGTCGCTGGTTCAAGCCCAGCAGGGGCCACCAAATTTTACCTGTTAAATCAGCATATTGAAGCTAGCTTTCAGGGTGGCTTTTTTGTTTATCCTTCAAATCCCCCTTCCTTG
>Ga0308166_1001874_pt1 | contig 20968 bp, 24 predicted proteins | sample PhyCR2_2_FD_202137 | JGI IMG/M metagenome (GOLD analysis project Ga0308166, IMG submission 202137) | Phyllosphere microbial communities from UC Gill Tract Community Farm, Albany, California, United States - DLSLCC.R2 | ecosystem: Host-associated > Plants > Phyllosphere > Unclassified | place... | reverse complement strand
CACTTGGGCTGGAGTTATAGGCAGACTAAAAAGCGAGGCAAGCATGGGCAAAGAGCACAAGGCCAGTATTGACGGGGATCAATGGGCGCAGTGTGTGCGCGAACGCGGCTGGCTGTGGGATGTCGCCACGGGCACGGCTTCGGGTAAACCGGTCACGCTGATCCTGGCCCACGGCGCCGGTGCACCGATGGACTCGGCGTTCATGAACGACATGGCTGCACGCCTTGCCGGGCATGGCGTGAACGTGGTGCGCTTCGAGTTCCCGTACATGGCCCAGCGCCGTGTGGATGGCGGCAAGCGCCCGCCGAATCCGGCGCCGAAACTGCTGGAGTGCTGGCGCGAGGTGTATGGCGAGGTGCGACGTCATGTCGCTGGGAAACTGGCGATTGGCGGCAAGTCCATGGGCGGGCGGATGGCAAGTCTTTTGGCCGATGAGTTGGGTGCTGACGGGCTGGTGTGCCTGGGTTATCCCTTCTATGCGGTGGGTAAACCGGAGAAACCACGGGTCGAGCATCTGGCCGGGTTGAAGACGCCGACGTTGATTGTGCAGGGTGAGCGCGATGCGCTAGGCAATCGAGCGGCGGTTGAGGGGTATGACTTGTCGCCGAACATCGAGCTGATGTGGCTGGTGGCGGGGGATCATGATTTGAAGCCGTTGAAGGCGTCGGGATTTACCCATGAGCAGCATCTGGCGGCTGCGGCGGTGCAGGTGGCTGAGTTTCTCAAGAAACTGTAGGAGCGAGCTTGCTCGCGAAGATCGTCAACGATAACGCGGGTCCGAAGTTAACCCGCGCCGGTCTTGAGTTTTTCGCGAGCAAGCTCGCTCCTACAGGAGGGTGGTCTACCGGTTAAAACGCTCCACCAGCGAGTACTGGGTATTGGCGGTATGCGTCAACTCCTCACTCAACTGCGCCGAGTTCATGGCCTGCTCTGAAGTCTGATCCGCCAACAGCGCAATGGTGCTTATATTGCGGCTGATCTCCTCGGCCACGGCGCTTTGCTCTTCGGTAGCGGCGGCAATCTGGGTGGTCATGTCGGTAATATTGGCCACCGCCTCACTGATGCCCACCAACGCCTGATCCGCTTCCATCACCCGCGCTACACCCTCTTCAGCCTGGCGGTGCCCGGCATCCATGGTTTGCACGGCGGCGGCCGCCGTGTGTTGCAGCTTGGCGATCAGGGTATGGATCTGCCCGGTGGACTCGGCCGTACGTTGCGCCAGTTGGCGTACTTCATCGGCGACCACCGCAAATCCACGGCCCATTTCACCGGCACGCGCGGCTTCGATAGCGGCGTTGAGGGCCAGCAGGTTGGTCTGGTCGGCGATGCCTTTGATCACATCAACTACGCCGCCGATTTCATCGCTGTCCTTGGCCAATTGGGTGACGGTCACACCCGTCTCGCCCACTGCAACCGACAGCCGCTGGATCGCCTCGCGGGTTTCCCCGGCGATATCGCGGCCGCGACCGGTCAGGCGGTTGGCTTCCTGGGTGGCATCGGCGGTGCGCTGCACATGGCTGGCGACTTCCTGGGTGGTCGCGGCCATCTGGTTGACGGCGGTGGCCACCTGTTCGGTTTCCACGCGTTGACGTTCCAGGCCGCTGGAGCTGTTGTGCGCCAGGGTGTTGGAGCGCGCCGCCTGGTCGTTGAGGTGCTCGGCGGTGTCCTGCAGACGGGTCAGGCAGGTCTTCAGACGCGCTTCCTGGCTGAGGATCGACATTTCCAGTCGAGCCTGGGCGCCACGGCTGTCGGTGTACATCTGCGCGATCAACGGGTCGGAGGTGGTCTGCTCGGCCAGGCGCAGCAAACGCTTGAGGCCGCGTTGCTGCCAGCTCAAGCCCAGCAGGCCCAACGGCACCGACAGCGCCGCAGCCAGGGCAAAGCCCCACTGGGAGGTGAGGGTGGCGCCGATCATGAAGCTCAGTTGGCTGACCAGGATAAACGGCAGCCAGTCCTGTAGCACCGGCAGCCATTTGTCGCGCTGGGGGATGGCCGACTTGCCCTGGTTGATGCGTTGATAGAGCGCCTCGGCCCGGCGGATCTGCTCGGCGGTGGGCTTGATGCGCACCGATTCGTAGCCGACCACCTGGTTGCCGTCGAACACCGGAGTCACATAGGCGTTAACCCAGTAATGGTCACCGGTCTTGCAGCGATTCTTGACAATGCCCATCCATGGCAAGCCTTGTTTGAGCGTGGACCACATGTGCGCGAACACGGCCGAGGGCACATCCGGGTGGCGCACCAGGTTGTGCGGGGCACGGATCAGTTCGTCGCGGGTGAACCCACTGATTTCGACAAACGCGTCGTTGCAGTAGGTAATGACACCCTTGGCATCTGTGGTGGAGATCAACCGTTGCTGAGCGGGGAAGGTACGTTCGCGCTGGGTAACGGGTTGGTTATTACGCATGATTGTTCAATCCGCAAGGCTTTCAGGGGGTATCGGCCATGGCGGGCATTTATTTAACTTATTTTTGCAACAATCCTGATGCAGACGTTACCCCTGTAGGAGCGAGCTTGCTCGCGAAGAACGTCAACGATAACGAGGGCATCCTGAATGAATGAGGTGCTCTCGGGTTCTTCGCGAGCAAGCTCGCTCCTGCAGTAAGAAAGGCTCAGCCGGCCAGCATCGGGTAGGTGAACAGGCCGAAGTGCAGCAGATTCAGGCCAAAGTGCGTAGCAATCGCCGCGCCGAGCCCGCCGAAACGATACGCCAGGCCGTAACCGACGCCGGCGATGCTCGCCAGCAGCATCCACTGCCAACCCGCTCCAAAATGCACCAGGCCGAATAACAGCGAGGCCAGCAGCAGCGCGAGGTTTTCGCCGTAAGGCAGGTGTTTGAAGCGCTGGCTCAGGCCGCCCTGAACATAGCCACGAAACAGCGCTTCCTCCACCAGCGTCACCAGCAGCAGGTTATTGAGCACCCACAGCCAGGCCTGGTCCGGCCATTTGGGGGCCCAACTGATCATCCCCATCAGGGCCGCGCCACCCAGGGCAGCGATGGCGGTCAGGGTCAGTGCCAGGGCGGTGACGCAGATCGACAGGCGCAATGAGCGTCGCGCCACAATCCACGGGCAGGCCAGCAACAGCCAGAAGCCGATCAGGGGTTTGTCCTGGTTCAGGTACATCGAGAAGGGCACCGAGTCCGGAGTGAAACGCTGGGGCGCAATACCTCGGCCATTGTAGAAACCCGGCAGCCAGTGCATCGCCAGCCCCAGAGCCAGGACGATAAACAAGCCATGACCCAGGTAGCGTGCCCAAGGCGTGCGTTGCTGGCGTACGGCGTAGCCGGCCATCAGCAGCAGCGCCACAGACACCGCCGCCAGTATGCCCAGTTGGCCGTAGATCAAGGCCGTGACATAGCCAATGCAAAGTAGTGTGAGGTACAGCCAGGGCAGAGCAATCATGTGAAATCCTTAACAAAAACCGGGCGGCATTATAGCGAGTGGTCTGGTTCGAGGGCATGAAAACCCTCCACGTACGAGGCAAGGGGGAAAGGATTGCAAAGTATGTTTGCGGCTGGTTATAGTCGTCGCGTCTTTCTCCCTTCAAAAAGATCAGCACATGCCAGCTTCCCAGCGCATAGCGGTAGTCGATTCAGCGGTCAACGCTGTGGTCGTGCCGTGCGGCGCAAAGCAGCCTGCGCAGATCAGTCACTACCCCCCACCTGTCAGTAGCACGCCGGTGTACGCAGTCGTATCACCGCCGGGCGTTGGCGTTTCGGGCTGATCAGCTGTTTGCTGTTGCCCGGTGCCTGCCTGAAAAAAACCTACTGAAATTCAGTCCTTACTGAATCGGCTTTTTTGCCTGATAACAGGTGGTAACTCATGTCTGTTCTTTCGAAACAATCCGTGGCCGCGGCGGCCTCGACGAGCGTGTTTGTCTTGCTGTGGAGCAGCGGGGCGATCTTCTCCAAGTTGGGCCTGGCCCATGCTTCGCCCTTTGCCTTTCTGCTGATCCGCTTTGCCATCGCCCTGATGGGGTTGGTGGTGCTGGTGCCGATCCTCAAGTTGAAGCTGCCACGTCCCGGCAAGCCCATGCTGTATGCGGCGGCGACGGGCCTGGTGTTGTTGGGGGCCTACCAGATTTTCTATCTGCTGGCCCTGGACCTCAAAGTCACCCCAGGCATGATGGCGACCATCATGGGCGTCCAGCCGATCCTCACCGTGGTGCTGATGGAGCGTCAGCGCTCGTTACGCCGGCTGTTCGGCCTGGGGTTGGGCCTGGCCGGGTTGATCATGGTGGTGTACCAGGGCATCGGGCTGGCGGGCATGTCCCTGGCCGGGATGCTGTTCGGGCTGCTGGCGCTGGCGAGCATGACGTTCGGCTCGATCATGCAAAAGCGCATCACCGACAACCCCTTGGGCACGTTGCCGTTGCAATACCTGGCCGGGCTGTTGTTGTGCGCGGTGTTCGTGCCGTTCCAGCCATTTCACTTTGAGCATGATGCGGGCTTTTATCTGCCGGTGCTGTGGATGGGGTTGGTGGTGTCGGTGCTGGCGACGCTGTTGCTGTATCGGCTTATCGCCCGCGGCAATCTGGTAAATGTCACCAGTTTGTTCTATCTGGTGCCGGCGGTGACGGCGGTGATGGACTACCTGATTTTCGGCAACCGCCTGGCGCTGCTGAGCCTGTTGGGCATGGCGCTGATCATCGTCGGTTTGGTCTTTGTATTCCGTAAACACTAAAACCCACCCCTGTAGGAGCGAGCTTGCTCGCGAAGAACGTCAACGATTACGAGGGCATCCTGAATGAACCGGGTGCTCTCGGGTTTTTCGCGAGCAAGAACCAGGCGTCCCCCTCGCTCCTGCAGTGGGTGGTTATTTGGTCGGGCGCAGCACCAACCACAGCGCCCCGGCAATCAACACCCCGCCATACAGGTGAGCCATGGACAGCGGCTCATCCAGCAGCAACGCCCCCCACAGCACGCCGAACGGCGGAATCATAAAGGTAACGGTCATCGACTTGACCGGGCCAATGGATGACAGCAGGCGGAAGTACAAAATGTAGGCGAACGCCGTACACACCAGCCCCAGGCCCAGCAGCGACGCCCACACCTGCCAGCCGCCCCAGCTTGCCGGTGGATGGCTGATGGCGCTGTAGGCAAAGAGCGGCAAGAGAAACAATGTAGCGCCGAGCATACTGCCCAAGGCTGACAGGCGACTGTCCAACCCGCCGCGCTGATCCAGCCAGCGTCGTGCCAGGAAACCGGCAAACCCGTAGCAGGTGGTTGCCAGCAGGCACGCCAGCGCGCCCATCAACAATTGCAGATCAAAGGCCACCGGCCCCGCACGCGTGAGCACGGCGACGCCAAACAGCCCCAAGGCAACCCCCGCTATTTTTGACGGTGTCAGACGCTCGCTGAAAAACAACCCGCCAATCAGCACGCCCATCAGCGGGATGAAGTCGGTAATGTTAGGATGGTGTTAAATCGTGTCATGAGACTGTTCAAATGTCCAGTAAGATCGCCTATTCCTACGTCCGGTTCAGTAGTGTCCAGCAGCAGCATGGCGCCAGCCTAGCCCGTCAGCAGGAAAAGGTGAGTAAGTGGCTTGTCAGGAATCCAGAGTACGTCCTGAGCAAATTGACTTTTGAAGATCTTGGGCGTTCTGGTTTCAGCGGAGAGCACTTAGAAAACGCCTTTGGGCGTCTGCTGGCTGCTGTGGAGACTGGCGCTATCGCCAGTGGCTCAAAGATACTGATTGAGGCTATCGACCGTGCTGGGCGTCTTGAGCCGTTCGATATGCTGCCTATTTTGTCGAAGATCGTGAAGGCGGGTGTGTCGCTCGTCTCCTTGGACGATGACATTGAATTTGACAGAGCGTCCGTAAACAGTAATCACCTTTTCTTGCTCGTGGCGAAGGTGCAGCAGGCGTACCAGTATTCCGACACTCTGAGCGGACGAGTGAAAGACGCATACAGTCGTAAGAGAAAGAAAGCTGCTGAAGGCGGGGGTGTCACCAGACGTACACCCCTGTGGCTAGATGCTGACGGGAAGCTGGTCGAGGATTTAGCACCTTTGATCGTTTCGATTTTTCAGGATTACGCTGATGGTATTGGCGAACGAAGAATCCTAGCCCGTGTCCGTGGACAACATCCGCTACTGGATAATCTGAATCCCAGCACCATCAAGAAGTGGCTCAAGAACCCAACGGCTATAGGTCGTTGGCAGCCACAGCCTGTTGATCGTGTAGAGCAGGCTCCAATTGAAGATGTGTATCCCGCTGTGGTCAGTAAGGAACTCTGGCACCGCGTACAGAAGCGTTTGGTATCTGGTACCAAGATCAAGTCAGCATCAGCCGTCTACCTACTTTCTGGATTGGTAAGGTGTGGTCGATGTGGAAAGAACTTCGGTGTGGTTAACGTCAAGCGTTCCCCAGCTGTGATGCTATGCATGGGGCGTCACAGGTTGGGTGAGGCTGGGTGCAGTAACAGCCGATCAATCCCTATGCACGTCCTTGACTACATCCGTAGCCAAACGATGTATGGGGCAATGCAGCGAGCTGCTGCTAGTCAGAATTTGTCTTCTGGCGAGAAACGAATGATCGAGATTGACGGCGAGCTAACCGAACTCCGTCGCCGTGAGTTGAATGCTGCTGAAGCGGTCGTGCAGTACGGAATGTCGAAGGCCATCACGGATGTACTCGACAAGGTACTGGCTCAGATTGGTGAGCTTGAACAAGAGAAAGTATTGCTGAAAGTGGCACCTGCCCCTTCGACGTTTGAGGACATGGTAGATCTGCAACACGCTCTACTTGACGACGATAAGCAAAGGTTGAATGCATTGCTCCAGGGCGTGGGGTACGCCATCGTCTGTGATGGCCCTACGATCACCGTCAACGAGCCTCACATAGAAACTGGGGGCAGTGTTCAAGTGTATGAGTACAAGGGCTCACATCGACCCACAGAGACGTACAGGCTACTTGAGAATGGTCAGTTGCTTGCGTTGGACATGCCCAATTCAAAACAGGCTGCTGCTGCATTGGCAGAGTTTGAAGCTACGCCGATTACTCAGCACTTGCAGTGGGATGGTGGGGATGGGTTTGTTGAGGTGGGCGGGAAGTAACGCCGATAGGGTGGGTGCCCAAGCCCAACGCAATTAGTGTCGCAATATCCCAAAGAGCCTGTCCATTCGGGGCATGGGCAGCTACGCCCGTGGATGATCGGAATTAGTGCAGCAAGATCAAAGGCAAGGGCTTGGGGTTTCAAAGCTCTTAAAATCAAGAGCTCTTGTTTTTAAAATCAAAAGCTTTTGATCTTGGGGCTTCGCTGGGGTTCTTCACCCAGATGGTTCCCATGAGTCTGATGGTCATGTCTCAACGAGAAATGTAATTTCTTGTGAATTGGGTTTACATCCAATAAATTGTGTGAAATAATTTATGATAGGGTAATGTTTTTCTTGACATTTGGGATTTTTGTGTTATTATAGGTAGTAGATAGAGAGCAGTAAAGCTTTCATCCCAGGTCAGCACTTCAAAGTGTATTAGTTCCCGACTGGGGAACGACCAAATCCAGTCAAGAATCAAACTCTTTAGTTTGGTGTTGAAGTGTCTAGTGAGCCGGACTACTAGGGTTAGCAAAGTCCAGCAGTCGGCATACTTATTGAAGGCTCCCACAGAAGCTACTGCCATTCTGTGAAATCTCATGCGAGGCGAGTTGCGTCATTCCAACTTGCATCGTCGCCAGACGTAGCGCTCACTACGTCTGGCCCCTATTTGTACTAAAAATTTCAAGCCCGCAAAAGCCTGAACTTAGCCTATTCCTTTCGTCGGGAACAAAGAAGCCATCCATGTGATGGTATTTTTTGGCCTTGACGTCAGAATTCGTACATTTTCAAAACAAATCAAACTAATCCATTAGAAAGGAGATTTTCCCGTGGCCCAAATTGCTATACGCCTTTGCAAGTGCTGCGGCGTTCCCATGGAAACACGCAACGCTAAGAAAGAATTCTGTTCACAAGCGTGTCAGAAGAAATACAAACGCCGAAAGGCAAAACAACCCCAGCAGTAACAACATACCGACGAAAGGAAAATATACATGATCCATTACTACAACAAACAAATGGCTAACGATGAAATCATTGGCCCAATCACAAGAAATGTACTCGCTGCGGAGATTTGGGTTAGAAGCTCAGAATTTCATCTTTACAACGTATCTACCGTGGGCAGGGTCCGTAGAGCCCACACCACAGAACTAGTCAAACCATATCAAGCTTGTAAGGGCTACTTATCCGTACAGATTCAAGCCATTTTCGGAAAGTTTCAACCCGTGAAGATTGCCAGATTGATGACTGACGCATTCTTCAATCGTAGAGACGGTTATCAACTCGATCATCGTAACGGTAATCGTGCTTTGAACTGCTTGTTCAATTTGCGCTACGTTCCAGCGAGCGTAAACCAGCGTAATCGAAAGGACACCGTTATGGTTGAATGGAACAACAACCGCCAGCCACTTCTGGATGCAATTGAAGCAGTATTTGGAACCAGTAATCCACAACGCTATCAGTACATCGCTAGTCGTATTCATAAAGGCGATAGCTTCACAGATGCCTCTATTCAAAGGGCACAGTTTGAGCAAAGGAGTAGAAAATAATGAATCAACGTTTTTTAATGATTGATCGAAAATTGATGTTGGTAACAGTTTGTCCATACAGCGGTACGCTACCACGTAATACTAAGCGCCACTGTTACCACCTACTTGACTCGCGTGAAGATAGCTATATAGCTACAGCCCTAAACAAGCAGAATCATACTAACGTTTTGAGTGTTCATTCCCTCGCCAACAAAACTTGGTTTATAAAGATCGTAGAAAAACTTACAGGTGGTAAAAGATAATGCTCAATTTCTCAGTTCCTGAAACGCAAACAATTAATTATGCAGCAGTTACAGATCTTGATGGTGTACAGACTGTATTCCATGTGGTTCAACTGACTGCTCAAGAAGCTCATCCAGATAGCCTGGAATGGGGTGAAAAAGAATTGTCTACTAATAATGGCTGCGAAGTTAGGTTGGTCAAGCTTACCCCAAAACAGGCATTGCGATGGTGGAATAAAGCTGATCATGTCAAATCACTAGCGCTTGCAGTTGTACTGATGACACCAACATTAAGGAAAGTGAAATGACGCTTCTAGAAAAGCTGAAACTCAAACGTGAATTGCGAAAAATATGGAAGCCACGCAAGCCAAAGAAAATCATCCTAACAGCCACACAGAAAGCAGAGAACAGAGCAGCCGCTGAAGGTATTGCCATCGCTATTCAACGTCAGATTGAAAAAGAACTGGCGGCTGAAGCTGAAGCACAGCAACTGTACATGGATGCATCCAAAGCCATTTTCTCAAGTGAATGTCTTGTGAATGTATCTAAAGGGACTATTTATATGAAACCAAGTTTAGAAGAGGTACAAAATAATGTATTCAAGTTTACACCCAGAAAATCCAGTCAGGCTGGTGACCCAAAGCATTTACGCTGACCTGGAACATGCCGTAGGCGAGTTGTTTATTTACGCTGATGAATCGACCTTTGATCACCTTAGACAACAGTTCAAGCGCCACCATTTGCCAAAATTCATTGATGAAATACATCACGCCAAATCCCTTAGTATTTCTCGTGCGATTCAACGTCGCAAAACTGACAACTATTCGGAGTAATAAAAATGACAAACAAATATGAAAATCTAACGATCAATTACAAGTTCAGCCAACCTGTACTTGATTCTCTACTGTTCTCAGTAGAAATGGATTATGAACATCGAACTGTTGGTAGTCGTGACTTCCATCATGAAACGGGTAAGCCTTACTACGTAACTGAAGGTGCCCGTATTCTTGTTTATCACGATAACATCGCACAAGGTATGGAAGAGTTTCACCAGAAGCGCCTAGAAGGTTACACGCTGGCAAATATACCAGACTTCACGGCTGGCGGATTTGATGGTTACTCAGTTATTCGCCCATCCATCCGTTTTGAAATGCGGAAGCCTGATGCATTGATTGCTGAAGAACTCCAACCGATCTTTGCCCGTATCGAAGCTGAGTATCGTGCAGAGCTTGAAGCAAAACATGCTGCCTTTATTCAAGCTCTTGTAGAACGTGAGCTGCGTAAAGAAGAGCAAGTTGAGCTTGATCGTCTGGCTGAAATCGCGAAAAAAGCCGAAGTTAAACGCGGGCAACGGGTTGCCGCTTTGAAGAAAGAGCTGGCCGTAGAGTTCCCAGCATAAAAGGATGTTCCATCATGCTAGAAAAAGAAATTGCCAAGTTATACGGCACGCTTCAGTTTAAAGCGGATTATCGTCCGCTGCTTGTCTTTAAGCAGTCGCTCGTAAAAACTGATAGCGAACTAAAACGGCTCATGAAGTCGCTCGATCTAGTCCAGGCTAAGATTAAACGTCTTGGCTCTGGCTCTAACGTCGCCCAAGCTACTAAGATTTTCCAAGCACAGCAAACAGCAGCAATCAAAAACGGTAAGCTGTTCGCAACAATGGAAACTCAGAGGCTTGCAGCAATCAAGAAAGAAGCAGCAGCAAGAAAGGTTGTAGATAGTGCTGATACATCCGCTGCAAAGAATCAACTTTCGATTCGTCGTGAAGCTGCCCGACTGGCTGAAGCTCAACGTTTGACTACACGCCGTGATCAAATCCACGGTATTAGAACTACGCAGGCCCAAGCTAGATTGCTTGCGATACAAGCGGCTGAAGAACATCGTTATAACAGTCGCCAGAGTCAATTACAGCGTACACAGCAACGTTTACATACAAATGTATCAAGTGGGCATCAACGCATCACCAGCGGTCTTACAAGCCTTGCAGCTAGTAGCGGATTTGGTGGTGGTATCGGCGGTGGGCTTACCAGTTTCGCCAGTAACCTAAGCACAGGCTCTATGGCGGTCAGTGGATTCTCTGCTTTGGTTATTGCCGCTGGGGCTGCTTTGAAAGGATTCGCGGACGCTGCAACAGAGCGTACAGAGTCTCGTGTTAATACACGTTTTCAGTTCCGGGCCTTAGACGAAAAAGATCCTGAAGTTGGGAAGGTCCAGGAGTCACGATTCTATAAGCTGATGGATTACTTAGGCATGAGTGCCAAGGATGCCGCAGCGGATTACGTCAAGTCGCAACTGGCGCTAGCTGGAAGTGGTATGACTACTAATGAGTCCGCTGACGTACTTGAAGGTACGTTGAGTATGGCGAAGGCCACGGGCAGCAGTACAGCGACCAATAGCCTTGTTTTGAAAGCTATTACACAGATGGCAAGTAAAGGCCAAATCATGGCGGAAGAGCTGAAAAACCAACTCGGTGACAGCCTGCCTGGAGCGATGAAATATGCTGCTGAAGCATATTCAAATGTCAGCAAGAACGGCAAAACAGGCCAAGACGCTATCGCTGCTCTTATGAAAGATATGGAGCTTGGCAAGATCAAAGGTGCCATGGTTAAGCCAGTTTTGCTGGAGCTTGGGCGTATTCTGAAAGCTAACGCAAACCTTGGTGGTCGTTTAGACAACGCACGCCAGAGTCACAGCAGCAGCCTTAACCGCCGTGGAAACATTTACGATCAAAACTATGAAAGTGCCAATTTTGCTGGAACGTCACTGTTTGGTAAGTCCGGTGCGTTGGTAACCGCTCGGAAAGATCTTGATCGCCAGATGGAATACCTTGCCGAAGACATGAAAGGAATCATGGATAAAGCAGGTGAGTCAGCTGGGCACCTTCTGGAATACTTGGCTCTTGGCGCTGATGCCCTTGATCGCTTGATTCAGCTAGGTAATGGCAACAAGGGCGCATTTGATGATTTATTCAGCAAACCAGAAGAGATTGAGAACTTCCATAAACTTGTAGGTCAAGTAAGTGGGTTGTTCGATAATATTGGTGCGGCGATTGATAAGATCAATGAAGCAACTGGGTCTGTTGGGTTTTCTCCAGAGTTTGAAAGTACGTTGAAAGAGATTGAAATGATTTCTAACGCTATCGCCAAGACTTGGGGTTACATTGCTGAGAAATTGGATCGTGCTACTAAGATGCGTGACCAACAAGAAATCGAAGATAAAGCCGAAGGCAAACAAACAGGTGTTATTGCTAAGAACATCGCTACAGTGAAGGGTATGCTAGGGCTTGGAGCTGATCCTAAGAACATGGCTAACGATGAATACCAAGCTATGGTAGATAATCGTCCTAAGACTTTTGCTAGCGGCATCGCTGATGCTTTGGGTGATCCAGCTCTATTCTCTAACATGTCTAAACTTAGCTCTACGCCAAGTATGCAGTTGGATGGTATCCGCGAAGGTATGTTCGTTACTCAAATGACACGTACCCAACAACGTGCAGCAGATAAGCAATTTAACGCTAGTGGTGACACGCCAGCTTCAGAGCCAACCGTGTATCAAGTTAACGTTGAACCAGCTCAAATTACAATCACAGGCGTCTCTGACCCGATGGCAGTATCTAAACTGGTAGACGCTCAGTTGGCAGACCATTGGAATCGCTCAATTGCCAAGCTGTCAGCTAACCAAAAAGAAGTGGAATAGCAATAAATGATGACCAAGCAACAATACATTTTGTTGCTTGTACTCGTAGTTGCTCTTTTCGTCGGTTGTACTGGATTCATCTATGCTGTCCACTCTCGCCAATCCGCTTTTGTCACAAAACAGTTTGAAGATGTGCTAGTTAAACTCGAAAGACAAGACGATCGAATTCTCTCCTATACCAATAATCTTATGTCCAAGCAGTTGACGGTTGAAGAACTATCAACTCAAGGCACGAAAGCTCAACTTGCCCAGCAACGTATGTTTTATGAGGATGTACGCAAAGAGCTTCACATAATCGTAAGAGAAGTTATTTCCCAAGACTACGATGCAAGCGGCAAGAAACCTTTGCCTAAACAACAATCTCCATAAGGTCAAATATGAAAACTTTCCACATTACATGCAAGGTTTGTGGTCATGGCTTTTCTAGCCTGAAACTTAAACAGTATTGCAGTGAGATATGCCGTAAATCCAAAACCACTAATGACACTTTAACAAAAGGAAACGATCCGTATGGAACAGCCAAACAAAGTCAAGACAAGTAAATCGTCAGCAATTCAGAAGCGTTGCAAGCATTGTAAGTATCGCTTCCGTGGTGCCAAGTCTAAAGTCTACTGTAGCGATACATGCCGCTATGCAGCTGGAAATGCTAAGCAGCGGAACAATACAGAAAAGCGTTTGTTCCGTGCCCAAGGTAGTGCTTTCTTCTATTGGTTGGCTCAACAGGTAATCCGCTCAGGTAGTTTACAGATTCTTGAAGGTCACACATTGACCACAATGATTGATCTTTACAGCCTGTTCAAAGATTCCATCAAAATGAATGGTACGGGTAGCACGGACCGTTTATATGTTCTGTCACATATCTATGCCGCTAACCCTGATAGCTCATCAGAGGCCATAGGAGCCTTGTTTGCAGATAATCTGATCATCTGCCCAGCTCTCGATAATCAACGCCACGGTAATGCCTTTAAAGAGGGCGCAGGGCGTTCTATTTCACGCCGCTTTTTGAAGCATGAACATCATGTCAGTGAAGATGAATCGCCTAAGTCAGTTATCAAACGTATTGTTTCTTTCTTGGGTGATGACTTTGTGGAAAAGGTCGTAGTAAAGGCCAAGATTCAGCCAACAGCTCGTGTGAAGCTCTTTGCTTGGTTTGAGGCTAACGGAATCAAAGCACCAGCCTCCAGCGTATCAACCCAGCAACTTCAAGCTTTGAAAGATAAATACATGGGCAAGGATGGTAAGGGATTCTCATACAAGCTGGAGGCTTACACTCCAACTGAAGTATATCTTGCTGAAATGGAACGCCTGAACGCTTCAGAAGAAGCTCAGCTTTACTTGAAAGGCGTTATCTGGCTTAGCCTCGTTGACATTCCTCATGAGGTAATCGCCAAGGCACACATGGTCTGCTTCAAGTGGCTTCACCAGGAAATCCCCGACGCTACTCCACACCTTGCTCACTTCCTGAAGTCGTACATTGACATCGCCACTTTGGTAGATGAAACAGACTACGCTAGCTTTGATTCCACACTTCCGTATTAAAAGAAACTGCTCACTAGTAGAGATATGACTAAAGTAAAACACATGGAAAATGCTCTACAGCCCTGATTCCATAAGGCGTTCAGCTTATTTCATGTGTGACAAACTATTGTCCTCTCTACGATCCAAATAGCCGCTAGCGGCCCACATCACTGAATACTAATTCAACATGAAATAACCTCAATACAAGGAACCAAACAAATGACAATCCTAGATCGAATGATGGACCAAATCCTTCAATTACTCAGAATGCGTGGTCAGCCAGATAATGACGGCAAGCTTGATACGCTTATTCGTAGCATCATCAGCGATAACATGATGAAAGAGCCTCATGGCTTTACAGCTCTATTTCAACCAACCAAAAACTAAACAAAGGAAAAACAAGTGATTCAAGTACAAACCTACCCAACCCTAAACACAGTCTTGCTAGGTCAAGAGCTACGCCACGTTTTCGTAGGTGCTGGTAAGACTTACGATGAAGCGTTAAACGCTGCATTCGCTACGGACATGAAGGGTGAGGACTACGATAGCTTCCACCGTAAGCAATTTATCAAGTTCTATGAGGCTGATGTAGCTCACGAAGGTGATAAGGCTTTCCGTAACCGTAGCACTGCTGAAGCCAACTACAAACTGTTCAAGCGTCAAGAAGCTGCTTGATGCTGCACACCACGCCCTGGCCTCATACGCTGGGGCTTTTCTTTGCCTGTGGTTTCCTTTCACACCATGGCATGGCATTCTGCCTTCAAATCAACGAGTACCTAAAAGGAGTTTATCGTGGTTGATCGAATGCAGCGTTGGGTGACTGCTGGGCATAAAACTTCCCACATTGAAATTATGATGATTCCTGTGATTCATGCTCTTGGTCATAAAGACAGTGAGTTGATCCGGCGTGATCAACATGCCCTGGATATTCACCACCAAATTGAGACAGGCGCTATCCAGTTCAATGAACAGCTTATGGCAGAGTTCAACGATCTACATCTGCAATCTTACCTCTGGGTATTGGGCTCCTACGAAATCATCAGGTCTATATGTGAGAGGCTTGAGGGCGATCCAAGGCAGAAAATTGCCAGAGAGGCCAAACACGTTTTCGAAAGGGTGCGGATGCCGCTAGCCAAGATGGCAACTGCAAACCGTTACCGGGAAGATTCACCAATCGCCTATCCTGCATTGAATATGGAACACGGTATCGCTTGGCAGGTGCAGGAAACGGTCTTCATTACGCGGTATGAGTTGTCTGACACCTTTCTCAATTTCCTTGAGGCATTGTGAGCAAAACGTCGCTTGATATCGGGGGCTAGGGTGAGCGAAGAAAGTAATGTTGATAATCTCAAGCGTTTCGTCCAGAGGGCGGAACGGATAGTTTCTAGCGCTTTTTGGGGCTGGATGACAGTTAGGCGTGGTCAGCCTGATATGGATCGCATTATCGCTGGAGATTGGCTCGCTCATGATGGTCTAAATATTGACGAGCTTGAGGCGTTCTGTCTCAACCTTAGGCTACTAATCCAAGGCCGTGACGGGTTCTGTATTCGTAATATTGCTCTTATCGCTGACGGATGGGCATCTAAGCATGATGATCTTAAAAAAGTAATCCAAGATGCTCGTGCGGAACTACAAAAAAATTTGGATTCCCCTAGTTTGGTAAATATCAAGGATGAGGGTAAGACTACCAAGAAAGAACTATTCGATTTGGTCTTTTATGGTGGAATGGTGCATGAGGATAAAGTAATGCGTCATGAGTTTGACAGGCTCGCAAAATCTGGGTTGTTCTCGTATTTCTTGTTTCAAGCATTCAAAAGTGTTCTGTTTCATTATCGCAATTGTATTCTCCATGTCGGCTGGGCTTCGCTGCAATGGCTTAGACGGGAGGGATATGTGGATGACGTAGAATAATGTTTAATAAAATCATCATCGTTGATGATTGCACTCTTATTAACAGGACGATCAATTCCTGTTCTTTCGGGAGAAGTGTATGGGCTGATTGACTGAAAGGCCCATTCCATAAGGGCCTTACTCTTGGATTGCTAGACCATCTCCGTTTCCGCTACGTAAAGCTAATTATCAATTATTTTTAGCTGTTCTGATGCGTAAGTTCGTTGTGATTGGCAATTAAATGTCAATCTATAAGTTTTGATTGAGTTGTGGTTGTTGATAGCGTCCGGCTATTTCAAGATGTTCGTGACTCCACCACCAATAGCGATAGCGATGCCACAGAACACAGATGCCCAGATAGCTACAGCAGACGTATTGACGCTGCTTCTACATAACCAGCACGCTTTGGCTGCTGCAATTGAAGAGATAGCTGTGTGGGTTCAGGCAAGTGGGTCTAGTGAAATCCATGAAACCGTAGTTGGCGCTCTGGAGACTCTCGACATGAATGCAGCTGCTATCTCTGCTGGGATTCTCAAAATACGAGAGCTGTAGACATTGGTGTGTCCATTTGAGTACACCCTTGAGACCACTCGTCTGTGACTACGGATGCCGTATTCAATAGGCTTGATTTTGGTTGTGAATACAGTCAGAATCTAATTGTTTAGAGCCTAATGAATACGGAGTACCTCATATGTCCCAAGTCGGTTATGTACGTGTGTCGTCTGTTGATCAGAACACGGCTCGCCAGCTTGACGGTATTGCTTGTGATGATGTGTTCACTGACAAAGTGAGTGGTGCTACCACTGAGCGACCTGCATTGCAGGAAATGCTTCGATTCGTTCGGAAGGGTGATACGGTCCATGTCCACAGTATTGATAGGCTGGCCCGCTCACTGGAAGATCTGTTGTCTCTGGTAAAGGGCTTGATTGCCAAGGGTGTAGGTGTCCAGTTCCACAAGGAGCAGCTTCACTTCACAGGCGAAGCCAACCCCATGCAGGAACTGATGCTTTCTCTTCTGGGTAGTGTTGCTCAATTTGAGCGGAGCATGATCAAGGAGCGTCAGCGTGAGGGCATTGCCAAGGCTAAGGAAGCAGGTGTGTACAAGGGTCGAGTGAAGTCCGTAGATGATGCTGCAATACGCTCTAGCATTGCGTCAGGCGTGTCTTACCGTGATACAGCCAAAGCCCTAGGGGTATCACTCAGTACAGTTCAGCGAGCTATGAAGAGCGCCTAAGCGTTGCCCTGGAGCGCTTCATAGCGCTCTTAGATATTATGATTTTACGTAGCTTCAGCATTGGCCTCTCCGTGGTCTGTTAAGCACCTCGCCTAGAAATCCAATCGCCAATCCCATGTAGATATTTTTCTATCTGGCAAAAGAAAGCCCCGCACATGCAGGGCTATTTTTTTGGCGGAAAATTGGTGTGGTGTTCGGAATGCCCTAATGGAGATTCTTTCTACAGGCCGCTTACATCACTTAGACATGTCTTCTATAAGTGCGACGTACAAAACGCCAAGGCCAATCATCAGTAGCCCCATAAAGAGGTAGTGGAGCAAAGAAGCCACGTTCTGTTTGAGCGTCTGCCGTCTCTTGACTTGGATGGTTTTTTGGATGAGTTGGCGTAGGCGGGATAGGGCCAAGGTGAGGGCTTTCATGGGGTGTTCACTCCGTTGTAAATAGGCGTTCCTCGCGGGTATTGAGTCCCGTGAGAAATTAGGAAATTGCCTATCCCAACAGTGCCGACTATACCGGCGTGGTGGCGTTGAAAATCGCCGAATAACCCGCCGGCAGTACCTGGGCCGCCACCGAGTACATGGTCGCCGGGATCCCTGAGTTGATTACGCCTAGCAGCAGCACCGTCTTGAACTTGCCCTGGAAGTCCCAGCTCACGCGCAGCATCGCCAGAATCACCAGCAACCCGGCGGCGGCGATCGACACGCGGAAAAACGCAGTCGGCACGGTGCCGATTTCCGGCGCGATGATGCGCATAAACAGGAAACTCGCGCCCCAGATGGCAGCCAGTCCCAGCAAGTAGAGGGTGTCAACAGATCTCACGGATAACTCCTACGCCAATCAGGCGGGGAGTGTTGCCCAGCGCTCAGGCCGACACAATCGCTAAGTACGACTGCCCCTTGAAAATCCTCCTTCTCCTGCCAGCGTTCACTGGCTAAGCTCTGAGCTTCCCGCTACCCGCTTGAGGTTTTCCGCATGTCGCAGCCCGCCCTCGCTATCGCCCGGATGATCCTCGACGGTTTCGACGATTACCGTGAGCACTTCCGCCAGATCACCGATGGGGCCCGTGAGCGTTTCGAGAAGGCCCAGTGGCAGCAAGGGCAGGCGGCGTCTGCGGCACGCATCAACCTGTATGAAGAGAAAGTTGCCGAGGTCACTGCCCGCCTGCGCGCCGGTTTCGAAGCGGGTGCGTTGCAGGACATCGAGCTGTGGCCCCTGGTGAAAAGCGCCTATATCGGCCTGATCGACCTGCGCTTTGACGATGAATTGTCCGAGACCTGGTACAACTCGATCTTCTGCGGCCTGTTCAGCCATGACCTGATCAGCGACGGCTGCATGTTCATCCACACCACCCGGCCGAGCCTGCGCCGGGCGCGGGCTGCGCAAACCCGGGTCTACACGCCGGCCGGTAAAATATCAGACATGCTGGCGCAGATTTTCTCTGACTACAGCTTCAGCGAGCCTTACGCCGACCTTCCCGCCGACCTGCGTCGCCTCGAAGCCCAACTGCGGGAAAACCTGCCGGATTGGGTGTGCAAGGACCCGGACCTCAAGGTCGAGCTGTTTTCCTCCGTGCTCTACCGCAACAAAGGCGCCTACCTCGTGGGGCGCATTTATACCCGCGACGAACAGTGGCCGTTGGTCATCCCGCTGTTGCACCGCGAAGGGCGCGGCATCCAGATCGATGCGCTGATCACCGACGAAGCCGACGTGTCGATCATCTTTTCGTTCACCCGCTCCTATTTCATGGTCGACGTACCGGTGCCTGCCGAATTCATCGGTTTTCTCAAGCGCATCCTGCCGGGCAAACACATTGCCGAGCTGTACACCTCCATTGGTTTCTACAAGCACGGCAAATCCGAATTCTACCGCGCACTCATCAACCACCTGGCCACCACCGACGACCAGTTCATCATGGCCCCCGGCGTGCGCGGCATGGTCATGAGCGTGTTCACGCTGCCGGGGTTCAACACCGTGTTCAAGATCATCAAGGACCGTTTTTCACCGTCGAAAAACGTCAACCGCGCCACGGTGATCGAGAAGTACCGGCTGGTTAAGAGTGTCGACCGGGTAGGGCGCATGGCTGACACCCAGGAATTCGCCGACTTCCGTTTCCCCTTGAGCAAGTTCGAGCCCGAGTGCCTGGCCGAGCTGCTGGAAGTCGCGGCCGGCACGGTCGAAGTGGAAGGCGACAGCGTGCTGATCCGCCACTGCTGGACCGAGCGGCGCATGACCCCGCTCAACCTCTACCTCGACAACGCCAACCCCGCCCAGGTGCGCGAAGCCCTGGAAGACTACGGCCTGGCAATCAAGCAACTGGCGGCGGCGAATATCTTCCCCGGCGACATGCTGCTGAAAAACTTCGGCGTCACCCGTCATGGCCGCGTGGTGTTCTACGACTACGATGAAATCTGCTTTCTGACCGAAGCCAACTTCCGCCATATTCCTGCGCCACGCACCCCCGAGGACGAAATGGCCTCAGAGCCCTGGTACTCCATCGGCCCGCTGGATGTGTTCCCCGAAGAGTTCCCGCCGTTCCTGTTTGCCGACGCCGGGCAACGCAGGTTGTTCGATGAGCTGCATGGCGAGCTGTACAACGCCGATTACTGGAAGGGCCTGCAGGACGCGATTCGCGCCGGTAAGGTTATCGACGTATTCCCCTATCGCCGAAAAGACCCGCTGTAAGGCTTTCTCTTGTGGGAGGGCTTGCTCCCACATGTTTGACCTGCCAGATGAGTCGCTTTTCTGCCACACTTGCCGGCCGCGCATAACATAGATGACCGTCGAAGTAGCTGATGACTGACCAAGCACCCACCATCGACCAACTGCTCAAAACCCTCGATCACGCCATGCTCGCCGACCGCCACCGCTTGCGCCGGCAGTTGCTTGAGCTGCGCAAGAAACCCGATGAGGACAAGCTGGCGCAGTGGGTGGCGCGGATGCAGGCATCCTGTGCCCAGGTCACGGCGCGGCGCGCCAGCCTGCCGGTGATTCGCTACGACGACAGCCTGCCGATTGCCGCCAAGCGCGATGAGATCAAGGACGCGCTGCTCAAACACCAGGTGTTGATCATTGCCGGCGAGACCGGCTCGGGCAAGACCACCCAGTTGCCGAAAATCTGCCTGGAAATCGGCCGCGGCCAGTACGGCCTGATCGGCCACACCCAGCCGCGCCGGATCGCAGCACGCAGTGTCGCCAGCCGTGTCGCTGAAGAGCTGGCCACGCCATTGGGCGCCTTGGTCGGCTATCAGGTGCGCTTCGAAGACCAGAGTGATTCCAACACCCTGATCAAGCTGATGACCGACGGCATCCTGCTGGCCGAAACCCAGAACGACCGTTATCTGGAACGCTACGACACGATCATCGTCGACGAAGCCCACGAGCGCAGCCTTAACATCGACTTCCTGCTCGGCTACCTCAAGACCCTGCTGCCGCGTCGCCCTGACCTGAAAGTCATCATCACCTCGGCGACCATCGACCTGGAGCGCTTTTCCAAGCACTTCGACGATGCGCCGATTGTCGAGGTCTCGGGCCGTACCTTCCCGGTGGACACCTGGTATCGCCCGCTGACCCTGGAACAGGACGAAGAGGGCAACCGCGTCGAGGATGACTTGACCGTCGACCAGGCGATCCTCGCCACCCTCGATGAAATCGCCGCCTATGAGCGCAGCGAGCGACGCAGCCCCGGCGATGTGCTGGTGTTCCTGCCCGGTGAGCGCGAGATCCGTGATGCCGCCGACATGCTGCGCAAGGCCCAGCTCAAGCACACCGAGATTTTGCCGTTGTACGCACGGCTGTCACCGGCCGAGCAACAGCGCATTTT
>Ga0308166_1001872_pt1 | contig 20986 bp, 18 predicted proteins | sample PhyCR2_2_FD_202137 | JGI IMG/M metagenome (GOLD analysis project Ga0308166, IMG submission 202137) | Phyllosphere microbial communities from UC Gill Tract Community Farm, Albany, California, United States - DLSLCC.R2 | ecosystem: Host-associated > Plants > Phyllosphere > Unclassified | place... | reverse complement strand
ACGAGGCGATGACAAGGCCATTGACCTGCGGATCAAAGAGATCCGTGAAGAACTCGCGGTCCCGTTAGCTGACGAGGACACGTTGGTCTTCGCTGCGGACGAGGTGCGTATTGATCAGGAAGCCGTTGTCCGGCGGGCTTGGTATGAGAAGGGCACGAAAACCGTGGTGAAGGTTGACCGGCAGAAGGCTTCGCAGTCGTTTATCGGGTTCTTGGATCAGAATACGGGCCAGTGTTTGACGTTGCGGTTGGATTGGCAGAACGCCACCACGATCCTTGAAGCTGTGCAAACGTTGGTGGGGTTGCATCCAGGGAAACGGATTGTGATTGTGTGGGATAACGCGACGTGGCATAAGAACCAGTTGCTACGTGCAGAGCTAGCTCAGGGCGAAACGTTGCAGGATGTTCATTTGATCAATTTTCCGCCGTACGCTCCAGATCATAATCCGATTGAGCATGTGTGGAATGATGCGAAGAACGCGATCAGTAATGTTCAACGTGATGACTTTGAGTCGACGGTGGCGGCGTTTGAAGCGCATATCCGGTCACGGTTGTTTGATTACAAGATTTGAGGTTCTGGCTGACCGTTTTTGATATATGAGAGCCATATCTCCCAACAAATTAGCTTGTGGCCTATCCGGGACGCCAACAAAACGGCGGGTTTATTCTCAGAACCGCTCGCTGAGCATGAGGAACGCAGAGAGCCGGCAATAAACCCTCAGCCTGAATGACTTGAAAACTCGGCGGTTTTACCTAACGCGCTGTATGTACAATTCATTAAATGTACTGAGTCCAGAAAAGCAGGTAGGGTCGAACCATGGCTAACGATCAGGAATTCGAGAAAATGTTGCGAGCAGCTTCGCTGCGCGTGACGCGTACCCGTATTGCTGTTCTTAATGCAGTCGATGCCCGACCCCATGCCGATGCCAATGATGTTTTTGATGCCATTCACCAAGGGACGGAGAGTGCTTCGAAACAGGCTGTCTATGACGTTTTGACTACATTGGTTGATGTTGGTCTGCTGCGATGCATTAAACCTTCCGGGTCAACGGCACGCTATGAACGCAGGGTGGGGGACAACCATCACCACGCGGTGTGCCGCGATTGCGGAAAGATCACCGACGTGGATTGTGCCATCGGTCAGGGACCTTGCCTGCATGCCTCTGACAGCCATGGTTACAGCATTGACGAAGCCGATGTGATCTATTGGGGAATTTGCCCGGACTGCACTGCTAAAAAACTTTTGACGCAATCACCGTCGAACACCACAAGGAGCAAATAACATTATGACTACCGAGAACACTGCGCCACTGACCACAGCTGCAGGAGCTCCTGTTGCTAACAATCAGGACAGCCTCACCGCTGGTCCCCGCGGACCAATGTTGCTGGAGGACGTTTGGTTTCTGGAGAAACTGGCCCACTTCAGCCGCGAGGTCATCCCCGAGCGCCGCATGCACGCCAAGGGCTCAGGCGCTTTTGGTACCTTCACGGTGACCAATGACATCACTAAGTACACCAAGGCGAACATTTTCTCCGAGGTAGGCAAGCAGACTGAGCTGTTCACCCGTTTCTCCACCGTTGCCGGTGAGCGCGGTGCTGCCGACGCTGAACGTGATATCCGCGGCTTTGCCATGAAGTTCTACACCGAAGAAGGCAACTGGGACTTGGTGGGCAACAACACCCCAGTCTTCTTCTTCCGTGACCCTCTGAAGTTCCCCGATCTGAACCGTGCAGTCAAGCGCGATCCTCGCACCAATCTGCGCAGTGCCGAGAACAACTGGGACTTCTGGACCAACCTACCCGAGTCCCTGCACCAGGTTACGATCGTCATGTCCGACCGCGGCATTCCGGCAAGCTACCGTCACATGCACGGTTTCGGCTCCCACACCTACAGCCTAATCAACGCTGAGGGCGAGCGTTTCTGGGTTAAGTTCCACCACCGCACTCAGCAGGGCATCAAGAATTTGACGGACCAAGAAGCTGCTGCAGTCGTTGCGGCGGACCGCGAGTCGAGCCAGCGCGACCTCTTCGACTCGATTGAAAACGGAGACTTCCCGAAGTGGAAGCTCATGGTACAGATCATGCCCGAAGCCGATGCTGAGACTTACAAGTACCACCCGTTTGACCTCACCAAGGTCTGGTCCAAGAAGGACTACCCGCTGATCGAGGTAGGCGAATGGGAACTGAACCGCAACGCTGAAAACTACCACGCAGATGTTGAACAGGCAGCTTTCACCCCGGCCAACGTCGTTCCCGGCATCAGCTTCTCTCCGGACCGCATGCTTCAGGGCCGTCTGTTCTCCTACGGCGACGCCCAGCGCTACCGCGTCGGTGTGAACCACCACCAGATCCCCGTGAACGCGCCGAAGAACGCCCCGGTCAACACGTACCACCGTGATGGCCAGGGCCGCGTTGATGGTAATCAGGGTCGCACCCCCGGCATTGAGCCGAACTCCTACGGTCGTTGGTCCGAACAGCCAGCCTACGCCGATCCAGCACAGTCGATTGGCGCCGTCGCGGACCGTTTCAACTACCGCGAAGATGATGCCAACTACTTTGAGCAGCCTGGCATTCTCTTCCGCGAAAAGATGACTCAGGAGCAGCGTCAGGTGCTCTTCGAGAATACTGCCCGCGCCATCGACGGTGCTTCACAGGCCACCATCGAGCGCCACATCTACAACTGCACTCAGGCCGATCCTGCGTACGGTGCAGGTGTCCGGGCAGCCATTGAAGCTCTGCAAGCTGGCAAGAGCTCCAGTGTGGATGTTAACTCTGACTCCGTGTAGTCAACGCTAGCCATCTCCGGCGGCACCCACCTTTTGCATTTCTGCATGAGGCAGGTGCCGTCTTTGTTTGCCATGACCTCACCTGCTGAGGCTGGGGTTCAACCAGCGGGGTTGATCAGGTGTTCGCGGGAGAACATAGCGGCGGCAGCTCGGGCCGATGGGGTACCTGCATCGAGATCGGCTCCGGCCGCCACAAGCTGCACGCAAATGGTCTCTTCTCCCTTAAACAGGGCTCCGGCGAGGGGTGACTGGTCCCTGTTGTTGCGGATATCGACGTTGGCACCGCGGTTCAGCAGCATCGTTACCGTGTCCACTTCGCCTTTATACGCGGCGAGCATCAGCAAGGTGTTGCCGTCGGGGTCCTGAATATCTATGGGGAGCCCATGGTCTAAGAATTCTGTCAATTCTGTGCTTTTGCCTTCACGGGCCAGGTCCATGGCAAGAGCTGTCAGTTGAAGAATCTGTTCTTTATTGAGGGAGGAATCCTTGTTCATTTCTCCACATTAGGCGATCGGCCACTATTTTCCATTTCCTACCCAGTCGGTCCCACACCAATACTGACCTAGCGACGCTAATCTGAATCCGCGACCAACCTACGTGTCGAGGGGCAAACTTTGCTACCTCATACACAAACTGACAGGCTGAATCGCGCAGAGTTTTATACCGTTTTACTTCCAGATAATCGATAGCATGCCCCAGCAGTACACCCCGAAGCCAAGAACCGGGCAGTGATCCACGCGATGCAACCCCTAGACCGCTACAAGCCGACCTCCGCAGCCTGCGCAGATATGGTGGGGACGCAAGGCCCCACGCAAGCACAGATGAATAATGGGCCGGTATTCACTTTGGGATGAATTCCGGCCCATGATCGTGTGTTCGTTGAACTTTCGTTGGAATTGTTAGTTTGTCGTTTTTCTTTCGAGAGCGACGACGCATGGGGGTGGCGAGTATATTCAGTTCTGCTTGTGACCATCCTTTTTGAGAGCTGCGGCGAATAATTGTTTTACGCCGGCTTTTGGCTTGCTCTAGGTGTTGTTCTGCTTCGAGGAGTGCGGCGACAGCTTGGGCGATGTCGTTGGAAACACAGGTTAGCGCGCTCGAAAAATTCTGCACGGAAATCGGGTCGACAGTTTTCCAAATCTTCGGTCTAGGCTCCTGCTATGATCTTCAAAAATGAAGATAGCGATCTGATGACTGCGAGCACACATCCAAACGGGAAAGTTAGGTAACCATGGAGTTCATGACCTTTCTAGCAGCCATCGGGATCGTGGTTTCCACATTCCTGCTTGGGTTTTTCATTGCCGGCCTACACGAGACCGGGCCAGAATCCGACAACGAGAGCGCGACATCGGTGGCACTCACCGCGCTCGTGATGCTTTTCGTGGCCGTCTGCACCGCATTCATTCTCGTTGAGCCTGCACTGATCAACCCACTGTGGTTGCAATACACACTGATGGCAGGCGTTCCGCTGGTGGTTGGGTACATCTTGCGCCGAGCGTTGGCCAAGAGTATGGATAGCACTCAGCAGTAGCAACTGTTTTGACTGGAGAGGAACCCCTAGCAACGCTAGGGGTTCCTCTCGTTTAACTAGGTGCCAGCCTGACTGACAGGGAGTCGGGGGATCAAAGCGGTGCGTTACCCGAAACTTCATTATGTGCGGTAGGAGCAAATAGTCTTTTTATAACTTGACATAACGGAGGTTATCGGCGAACGAATTCCGTCCAAAAAAGCGGTCGCAGAGGTAGATAAGATCAGCAAAATAGCATGTCAGTAATGATATTAGTGAACACAGTTTTCGATTTAGAGATCTTCCTGGCAAGAGCGCATTTAGATGGATATAGTTCTCTAAAGGCCGTTGCAAGGACAGTCTGTTAGCTGTTTTTCCTGGCACGAACGCGACTCTGATATTTCTGCTGATACATTAAAGCATCAGCCGCGGCAATGCACTGATCAATGTTGGTACTACCTGGCTGAGCTGAATAGAATCCTATGGCTGCAGGAATCCCTGCCTCTTCCAAGGACTCTTTGAATACTGAGAAATAAGCCTCTGTCTGGGATGGAGCTACTCCGTTGGCCAAAATCATGAACTCATCACCCCCATATCGAGCGACGCGGCAGGACTCAGTGCTTTTACCTCTCAGGATCTCACCAGCGCGCTGCAACAATAAATCTCCAGCTGCATGACCTTGGCTGTCATTGACCTGCTTAAGCCCATTGAGGTCTATCACAGCAACCGAGACGGAATCGCCAAAAGCGTCGAGACGTTCTTGCGCATCGCCGACGATCTTATCCCACCCTCGTCGGTTCAACAGACCAGTCAAAGCATCTGTTTGCGCCAAGGCATCGGATAGCTCACAATTTCTCCGTTCTCTATCAGCTACTCTTGCTAACTTCAATTGGGCAGATAGAAGTGAACTGATAAGGGCAACGAGTTCTTCATCAATTTTCTCTCCCTCAGTGAGCGGATCGGTGCGCACCCCGCACAGGACACCAAACATCTCACCCCGGTCATCATTGATGGTGTACCCGGCATAGGCCCCCACCTCAGCTGATAATCGCATACACGAATAGTCAGGATCTTCCTGCGTATTTTCCACAATATGAGCAGCACCATTGGCCATTCGACTGCATAAAGATTCCTCCCACTCAACACGTTGACCAGTTTTGAGCAACTGATCCGGCTGCACGTGCAAGTGGACCTGCTCTCCATCGATTACGCGAGAAACAGACCAATCTGTCAGCGGAGTATGCTTTTTAAGGTAAGAAATAGCCTGTTCGGCCGAATCGGTGAATATCTGAGCACCGTTAAATACCTGCGCATCTTTCGCCATGCGTGTCATCTTAGGCTTTAACCTCCATACGGCTCAGGCGATAATGCCCTCAGAGCCCCATTCGAAATTAATCAAACATAAATCCTCAACGAGAACAGCGATCTGGTGTGGAACTATTTCCTGCTGAACAGCATAACAACCATCAGTTGCTGAATTGATATCTAAGCTCAGGATAAAATTCGTCTCGATACTCGCGTCGTAGCATTTGAGAAAAATTGAAAAATAAATTATCCGGCATCACGAATATCGGATATTGATTGACTTCGGCAGTAAGCAGGAATGGCGGAGACGTCGATTCTGCATGGTACGCGGACTCCGCCGTCGGCTATGTACAGCTATGTCCATCATTTGAGGGTCTGAGCGGTGTTCGCTTTGTGCTTAGGTCCGCGCTTGCTCATCCTCGCAGCAATTTGTCCGACCTGGGAACTAACAACGAGCTGGTCGCAGTTGAAGATCCGATTAGATTAATCCTTTAGAAATGCGATGGCATCATCAAATCTAGTGACGTACTTCGCGATTTTAGTGGTGGAGAGATCAGCCATCAGAAAGCCAGAAAGCACTTGGTCGACATGGCTGTTCCCGAAGAGCGCCAATCGAGTCGATTCTGGTGCCTTACTTAGGTGCGCAGCCACATCAGGGCACACGTCTACCAATCCACTTAGATGCACGATTACGCGGATGCGGTCATTTTCATTTTGCCTACAATATTGACTACCGATTTCATCGAGCAAGAAGCGATTGAGTGTGGTACCTTGAGCGAACTTAATTTCACAAAACGCTGAGTCCCCGTGAGACATTGTCCAATGAGGGTCTACTGTCGGCGCTGACGGTGAATCTGGCGGGTTGATGGTCATTGGTCCCCAAATCCTGATCGCTGAAATCACCGAGGGAGCTTGCGCTCGAACCTGAGGCGAATGTCACTTTGTATTTTCTGGACACAGCCTACCCTATGATTAGGGAAATTATCAGGACCTGTTCAAGGGTGGGATGTAAAGGTCTGGTTTTCCATATAGATAGCCTTGGAAATAAGTGGCTCCAATATCACGCAGTGCAGCTTCCTGCCCCTGGGTTTCCACGCCTTCCACAATGCAATCTAGTTCGCAAGCTCGTCCCAAATCCAGCACAGAACGCAATATCGACTGTTGCATCGCACTGGTATCTATTTCGGTTATTAGAGAACGGTCAATCTTCACTCCCGTGATCGGAAGCTTGTCAAGATAACCGAAGGCGGAGTATCCGGCCCCGAAATCGTCAATGTAGATTCTAACGCCCATGCTCTTGAGCCCTCTGAGTGAATATAATTCAAGGTTTCCACCTGAAATGTATTCGTTCTCGGTAAGCTCAATGGCTAGTGAAGAGGCGGGTATCTGATAGTCGCGCAACTGACTTTTCACGAAGTCTGGAAATGCCAGATTACTCAGTTCTGAAGGGGTGACATTTATATGCATGCGGAATTCTTCAGTGACACTTCGGTTGGCTCGCCACTGAGCCAGATCGGCAAGAGCTCCAGAAAGGATCCGCGCAGTCAAGCTATGGTCCAACCCCGCGCTAGTTGCTAATGGCAGAAAATCACTTGGTGGCAGAATTCCTAAACTCGGGTGAGCCCATCGAGCTAATGCTTCTACGCCTACGTGCTCACCGGTGGCCGAACTAACGATGGGTTGGTAGATCGGATAGATCTCTTTTCGTTCTAGAGCTATGCGCAACTCGGAACTGAGCCTAGCTTTATGTTGTCGTTCATAGAGCATGTACTTTTCGAACCGTTGAACTTTAGTGACATTACCGCGTTTGGCGACGTACATCGCTGTATCGGTTTGTTCTATCCATTGTTCGGAGTGCTGGGATGGTGTGCTTGCACTGAAACCGATACTTCCACCAGGTGTGATGACCGATGAACCGATGTTCATTGGCTCATGCAGGGCGTTGAGGATACGCTGTCCCATTGATTCCGCTACGGCGATGTCAGTGTGTGCCAGGATAGCAAATTCGTCGCCACCTAAACGTGCCGCGACATCTCCTGGGCGAATATTCTCCTTCAAGCGCCGAGCGACTTCCTTGAGAACTAAGTCGCCGGCATTATGACCCTGGGTGTCATTGATGTGTTTAAAGGAATCGAGATCCAATAGAAAGAGGACCGCTGACGGCTCCCCGCGACCTAGGGCAACTAAGTGCGCATCAAGTTTACGCAGAATTGCAGCGCGATTATCTAGTCCGGTTAATGCATCGGTAAATGCGAGAACCTCAAGGTCGCGTCGTGCCTCTTCCAATAAGCCAGTTCGTTGCCGGACCCGCTGTTCTAAAGCCTCATAGGTTGCTTCCAGCCTTAACGACATAGCCTTGATACCGACGATAATTGCATCCACCTCGTCACGTAATGGACTGGGAGATAGTGAGACAGAAAAGTCGCCAGCGGAGATCTTGACTATTGAATCAACGATCTCTTGGATGCGTGGATCAGAATCCGCCAGTGACATTCTCTCTCGATTCATCATTCTTCTCTTGGACAATTTTTTCGATGAACTTCTGTTTTTCGTCAGCAAGCTCTGATTGATCCGTGAGGGCCAGTAATTCGGACCACCACTGGTACAACGGGATGAGGTGTTCAGGGGCCCCCGAATAGTCAGCACAAAATTCTTCGAGCATCTTCAATCCTCGAATAGGGTCTCCACCTAAAGCTATGAATCGGGACTTCGTCATGTACAATCCCACCTGGTCCAAGTCGCCGGGCTGCACCAGCCCGAAAGCAATCTCGGCTCGACTAAGGCAATCGCTGGTGGAGGGTTCGAACAGACCCGCTTGCAATCTGAGCTCTGTCGAAGCTCTATTGAAACGTGCCCAAAGCAGCATGTCTTTCGTCGGGCTGAGCAATGTCGCCGCACGATCATGATAACGCATGCCCAGAATGGGCTCTGAAACCAAGAACGCCAGATTTCCCAACGTCCAGTAAGCCTTACCCTGTTCATGTAGATCAGCGATCAGGTGAAGCGAGCTATCTAGTAAATTGTGCAGTTTCCACGCCTCATGTAGCTGGCCAGTTTCTACTAGGGCGGCCAGAAGGACTTGGAGAACCTGAACGCGCAATGGGAAACTATCGGGAAAATTCGCTGCTTGTGCACGCGCTGCTTCCGCTATGTCTAGCGCCGCATCTCCATCGCCTAAGCATCTTTTAGCCGTCGAAGATTTACACAAAGCCATGATATGCAGATCAGGGCGGTCCATGAGATTTGCGGTATGTAGCAACTCTTCAGCGATGGTATTCATCAGTTCGTAGTTGTCTGTCTCATGCGCGGCAGAACAGATAGCCTCCTGTACAAGCCATATTGTTGAAGGATCCGTGTTTGGCGACATCTGGCTAAGCATAGTCCTGCCGAGAGTAATCACCGCATCATGGTCTTTGAGTCGTACGTTACTCAGCAGCTTAGAGACCATCAATTGGAAAGAGGCTGCAGGGAGTATTGGGTTCATGTAAGTAGTATTCCATTGCCGACCCAAGCAGTTGTCGGGAGTCGGGGCATTCACTAAGATTAGGCACGACGCTCGCTATGTTCTCAAGGCGTCGTGCCGCATTGAAGCTTTTAACATTGAAGGACGCACACCCATGATGATTAAGTTTAAGAAGCTACTAGTTTTAGCGGTAGCAGCCGTGGCGTTGTTGGTTGGTGTTACCGTCAATTCTCCAACACAAAGTGATACTGATGCCGGTGGATTGTGGCCTTATAAAGCCTCCGTTACAAATCCAGCTGGTGGGCTCTGGCCATACTAAGAGTGATTTGATCCCCGGTAAGCGATGAACCTTGTCCAGTAACATCAGCAACCGGGAGGCAAATCTCCGCGTCGATGTGGCTACCGACTAAAGTCCGTAGGAAACTGCTCCCTGAAAGTTGAACTCTACAAGTCAACAACTTTCAGGGAGCATTTTCATGCGTGCACCAAGCACACTATCCGAGTATCAACTCTCAGGGAAAGCTCTTTGTGCGCACAAATTAAACTCTCAGCCGTGTTCTCGACGATCCCTACAATAGCAATGAAGCGACTGGACAGCTGACTTGACGCAATAGCTGCACCGCAGGTTCTTCTCGACGCAAAATGGTATTAGTTGGCAGTCACTACGCTGCTCTTCGTTGTGTAGCCCTTCTTTATTGCGCTCACCTTGACTGTCAGTTTCTTGCCTTTGTCAGCTTTAGTAACCCTGTAGCCGCTCTTGGTTGCACCTTTGATGTTCTTGCCGGAGCGTTGCCACTGGTACGTCACTTTCTCAGCAATGGGGCTATAGGCGCCGGATGACGCTTTTACGGTTTTCCCCACGATCTTTTTGCCTGAGAGAGTCGGTTTCTTACTCACCTTTAGCGTTCCCGGTGCCACTGTCTTGGTCGCTGTACTTTGAGTGACCACGGTGTTGTAATAACGGTGGGTGAACTGTGTTTTTACGCTGATCTTCTTCCCCAGGTCGGCGGGAACAAGAGTATAGGTGCTGCGGTTCTGCTGGAAAATTTCCTTTCCGTTGCGCAGCCAGATGTAAGTAAGTTTCGCATCCTGCTTGGATACCGTTCCCGGTTTGGCCGTCAGCTTCGACCCCACCCTAACGGATCCAGAGATGGTCGGTTTCCCGGATTTCAGATTGCCATGATCGATCTTTACGGATTTGGAGATCAGCTCGACCGGCTCCGCATGTGCGCCAACGAAAGTTACGACGGCGTGGACCCGCTTCAAGTTCAAAGAATCATCTGGGATGAAGGTGGGACCAGTCGCGCCCTTGATCGCAGTAGTGTCGTCTTTGAACCACTGATACGTCTTCTGGGCATGGGGGAACACGGTGGGATCCAACGCAACACTGAGTTTCTCCGTCACGAATCCGGTGCCGGTCAGCTTGGCAGCGGGGTGAGCGGACTCAGAGGCCGGGATCTGTAGGTCGTACTCGGTGGACAAGGTAGCGGTAGGGACGTAGACAATCTTCTTGTCCCAAGAAGTTTTCTCAACGCTGGTGTACTTTGCGGTGATCTTCTTCCCGGCATCAGCGGGGGTCAGCTTATAAGTGCGCCCGGTAGCCCCAGGGACCGCGACAGCATTGCGGAACCACTGGAAGTTCTTTTGCGCATAAGAGCCCCAAGGTATTTCCAATTCGTCACCGACGATAGCGAAAGGAGAGTCGGAATTGCCCTTTCGTGCTGTGCGGTAGTTGACTCTCAACGGGCTTGACTTCGCGGTATCAAATACGTCGGTGACCAAAACAACGTATATATCAGAAGAGATCAGGGAGGAACCCGTGGTTGCATCGGAAGTTGCGACCATGACGTTGCTGCCAGCCACCATGGGCAGCACGGATGTGGCAGTAAGTTTCGTGTAAACAGGCTGTGGATCAGCGGCCCCTGAAGGCCGATGCGGAACAAGGGCTCGGCCGTCCACACCAACAATTGGTGCGAAGGCTAGCGTTTTGCCCACCCAGCCCTTGGAAAGCGAATGCGTCTCATTGGCTTTGAACTCTTCAAGCAGAGGCATAGCTGCCACCCACGAGTAATCCGTGAGGCCCGCGTCTTGCACGGTCAGACTGGTTAGCTTTGTCATCTTGGTCAGAGCAGTCCGCGTGGCCTCAGTGACACCGGACGCTGGCAGGAAGGTGACCCACAGCTTCTTCAGGTTGGGCAACTGAGCCGCTGCCGCAACCGCCTCGTTGGTGGCACCGTAGATTTCCACAGAAATCAGCTGTTGCATGTCCTTCAGACGCTCCAGCCCAGCTATGGTCGATTCGTCCTGGTTCAGAATCCTCAGCTCGGTCACCGTGGTGGGAACCTCCAGATCAGCCAATGATTCAACCTGAGAGCATTCCATATGGAACGGGCGATCTTCTTCATCGCTCCATGACCAGCAACTGTGCGGTGGGGCTGCCTGAGCAGCCGGCGTGAGGCCGCCGACAACGAGAGCCAGGGCAGCGCTGATGGCTAGTGTTGTGCGGTGAAAGTTCATGCGCCCCTCGGGATGCTTAGATTTGAGAACTGGGTAAATCTTTGCACAGCTTTTCGGATCAGAGTATTCGCGGGCGAACATCGCCTCAGAATACGAGCACATTCGACGGTTAGACTAAAAATCCGCCGAGTATCAGCGATACCATGGCGCGCTTCAGCCGCCCAGGGTCGGGGATCGATGCGAGGCGTTACCTGAAAGTTCATTATGTGCGGTGAAAGCAAATAAAGTCTTTTCTACTTTACATAAGATAGGTTATCGGCTTTCGATTCACGGGAACAGAGGTAGCTGCGAGAACTCCCTTCCATTACCAAATCCTCGTATCTGAATGTCAGGTGGACTTTGTATGTTTCGCCGCTCTTAGGATCGGCGACTGCTCTAAACTCTTGCGGGCATAGCCTTCCTGCACCTCCGCGCACAACGAGCGATGCTGGAAAATCTTGTATAGGTGAAATTCTAGGTAGAAATCTATATAGTTTTCATATGACTACTCTGAGCATCACTGAAGCCTCGCGCTCCGGCCTTTCCGCGTTGGTGGCAGCCGCTGAAGAAGGCAACGATACGGCGTTGTCGCGTCACGGCAAGGTCGTAGCCGAAGTGGTGTCAGCCCGGGAAATCGCTCAGCTGCGGCAGGACCGGGAGACACTTCGCGATGCCGCATTGGTCATGGCACGCTTTGCGACGGATAGCGGCGTACGCACAACCCTCGATCAAGCCATGGAATTCTTTAACCTGGACCGTGCAGAGCTTGAAGCAGAAAATGCCGAAGAAGCTAAGACAGAGGATTCGTGAATCCATCCCAGGACCGGCTGTGCATTGTTCGGCTGACCGAAGACGCAGTATCCGACCTGCATCGCCTTCACAAGAAAGACCCCCAGATCGTCCGCGCGGTGTTCAAGAAAATGCTGCTGCTGGAAAAGTCACCGGAAGCCGGCGAACCCCTACTTGGCGCCCTGGTTGGTTTTCGCAAACTAGTTGTCGGAGACCGGGATTGGCGTATTGTTTGGCGCATCACCGAAGACGCCTCCGGGATACCCATCCTCGATATCTCTGAAATCTGGGCCGTAGGGGCCCGTTCAGATGGCGAAGTCTACGATGAGCTCACCTCACGCGTTGGACGCTTGGGCAACAACCCGAAGATTCGGCCTTTGAAGGACATTATCGTCCAGATGGGCCGGCTCTACGAATCGGTTGAGGCAGCAGCAGAGCCCGACCGCACATCCTCCCTGCCTGCCTGGATGATCAGTGCATTAAAAGACCAGCTGCATCTGTCTGAACAAGAAATCTCTGGTCTCACGGAGCAGCAAGGCCAGGAGCAGCTCATGGCGTACTGGTCCCGTACATCCGAAAACTAAATCTCCTGCCGCCACGGCGCTACCTACATCCGGCTGCGTCAATCCCCGGCAGTTGGTGTTGCTTCCCGATGTATAAGCCCAGTTATGGTGCCATCTTTCGGTGACATTCTCGATCATCGCTAGTGGGACCGAGGCAGATGATTTCAGACTAACCAGGGCAAATGATGATTAGTCCATTGATTTTTCAGCAGAGCTCGTGAAGAGTCGACCTCATGCGCACTTACATGATTGTCATCCCCAGCGTCATTGTCGCGTTTGCCGCCAATGTGGCGCTGGATATTCTTACCGATATCCCGATGCTTCTTCGGTGGGTCCTGTCTATCGCCGCTGGCTTGGTCGTGACCCATGTGCTCAGCACCATCGCAAACCGCAGGCAGCGGTCAATCAATAGCGATCAGACGAAGTAACCGCGCCATCAATGCATGCCATGGCAGAGCAGGGCTCAAGGTTCTCCGGGTGTCGAGGACCGCTGGGCCTTCTCCTTTGGCGGGGCAAAGCCTTCCTCCTCGTCGAGCCCATGCGGGGTTTTCTCCCAGACATGCGGAGTGCGTGCCATCTGGTACGCCGCACGCCAGGCGGCGATGGAGTGCAAGACCCAATAGGCGGGGTTGAGCACCGCGAAAACGGCCACCCTGGCCCCGTAGCGGCGCCAGGACACCAGCCCCGAAACCAGAATCATCATGGCATTTCCAAAGAGCATGGTCGCCCAGCCCAGACTCAGTAAACCCGTGGGAAGTTGCAGCCCGATAAACCGGACACCGACATAGGTGAAGATCGTGAACCCGAGAACCAGCGGGTATGACAAGAACGCCAGCGGAGTCCCGGCAATCAGGCCGATCATGCCCACTGCTCCCCCGAACCCGGTACGCTGAACGAATCGCAGGGGACGACGCATATTGACGGCAGCCGTAATCATGTAACCCTTGATCCACCGGGTGCGCTGCTTGATCCATGCCGGGACCTTAGAGCAGGCTTCCTCCCAAGTCGTCGAATCGATGATCCCCACCCGAAATCCCCGCACACTGGCGCGCAGCCCCAGATCCGCGTCCTCGGTGACATTCCACGGATCCCAGCCGCCGAGCTCACGCAACTGCGCAGAGCGGAAATGATTCGATGTGCCACCCAGCGGCAGCGGGATGCCGGTGCCCTCCATGCCAGGCAGCATGGAGTCGAACCAGTGCGAGTATTCCACAGCAAACATCCTGGTGAGCACGTTGTGCTCGGCATTGAAGTAATTCAAGGCCGCCTGGACGCACACCAGGGGTCGGGCAGTGGGATCCACGTCGCGCCGAATTCTTTCATCCTCGCGGAAAGCAGCAATGGCCAGTCGCAGCTGGTCCGGTTCGGGGCGGTCCTCGGCATCGTAGATCACGCAGAACTCGCCCCTGGACAGCGCCAACCCGTAATTGCAGGCGCGGGGCTTGGTCTGCGGCACGCCTCGGGGTACCACCAGGATCCGCACGTTCATTGGCGGGGCTGCGGCTTTGGCGGCCGCGATCGTTTCCGCGTCATCCTCCTCCAGCAGCAGCAGGACTTCGAGCTTGGAGCGGGGGTAGTCCAACGCCCCGATATTATCCAGCAGCTTCGCGATGATATTGGCCTCGTGGAAGGCCGGGATCAAGATGGTGTAGACCGGCAATTCATCATCCGGGATGCGTCCACCGCTATCGACGGCGACCCCCAAATCCTTCCGCCACCGCTGTAGCATCCGCGCGCCCAGGCGTTCGCGGGCCCGTTGGATCGGGGCGTTGACGCTGGCCAGCGTCTTGAACAGGATGCTGGAGGCAAAACTGATATTCGCGATGAACAGCACAACGATCAGCGTAAGCCGCACATCAAGTAGCAATCCGGCGGCCAGCGCCGCGGCCAGCAGCACCGGCAGCACTTTCTGCCAGGTCGTCAGCGCCACGCGCGCCGACGCTGAGGGCTCCTCGGCGGAGAGCTTATCGGAGGCGTCATAGAGCATTTCACGGCGGAACGCGGACTGCAGCGCCTGCTGCATGTCCCAGTCGGTGGCCGCCACAACCCGCACAGGTGTGCCCACGCGCTCTTCGGCTTCGGCCACCATCAGCTCGGTCGGACGCTCGCAGGTGACGATGACCGTGCTATCGCCCTCGCAACGGTAGGGCAGCCACGCGGAGGACAGTGCCCAGGTGTGGTCGAGTTGCACAAGCAGATCCAGTTGCGGCGGATCTGCCACCAAGTCCACCAATTCGGTCTGCCATTGCGCGGCAAGCACCCGGTACATCGCGCGGCGGTCGACCGAGCCGTTGAGAAGCAGGTGGCGGCCCAGCAGGCCGCCTTCGCGGCGCTGGTCCGCCAAGGCGCGGTCGATCGCCGCTTGATCCACCAGACCATGCTCGATCAGCAGCTGCCCCAGGGGAATGGAGGAAGTATTCATCAGTCGTTCCTTTGCAACACGGCATGCGTGGGTGAGCTGTAGACGGTGTGGTACTGCGCCCGGACTGACGGCAGCCTGATCAACGCCTGGTCCACAAGATCCACCGGGCCCGAGTTGATGGCGGATCCTTCTTCTTCGACGTTGAGCAGTATCCAGCGTGCGTGCGCTGCCGGATTGGCCAGGGCCTGGTCGAACAAATCCCCCGAGGCCCTCAGGTAGATCTGCGAAATGTCAATCCCCAGCAGCGGAACGACCGAATTGCCGCGTGCGCTCTCATCGATAAGCACCGAGCCGCCATCGTAGTGCTCGGAGAGCCAGCGCGCGGCCGCGGTGGAGTAGCGGGTCGAGTCCCGGCTCATCTGCGCCTCGGCCAGCACGGGAGCACGAGCTATCGGCCCATTGGCCCACCAATTGACCTGCAGCACGGTCGCGACCAGCAGCATCCCGGCCAGAACCGCCCTTGCCGCGCGCGCCGGGAAGCGCGCGAATACCCGGTCCACGGCCAGCGCGGCGGCCACCAGATACAGCGGCATGGCAGTCACTGCAAAGCGGTTATTCCACCAGGTGCTCGGCAAGGAGTGGGCGTTGTTAATCGCGGTCTGGCCCATGTACATGCTTAGTACCGCGAAGACGTAGGCGCTGGCGGTAAGCCAGAATACCAATCCGGCCGTGGACAAGCGCCAGCGGTAGGCGGCCACGAACAATCCGGCGCCCGCCATGACCAGCAGCAGCGTCCCCGCGGTTCCCAGCACTGAAGCATGGAAGGTCACCAGGGTCAATCCGAGGTTTCCCTTGGTGGGCAGCAGGCCACTGCCACTGATGGAGGACTGCTGCGCGCTGGCCGAATACTGGCCGAACATAAATTCCAGCGGATCGCCATAAATACCCCAGTTGTAGGCCAGCCACCAGAGCACCGACAGTGCCGGGATCCAGGCGAATCCGGCGCCCATGATCATGACTTGGCGCACCGAGCGGGTGCGCCTGATGGTCACCAGGATCACGAACATGGTCCCGGTCAGCGCCAGCATCCAGCCCTCATAGCGAGAGAGTATGGCCGCGGCCGTCGGCAGGCCAGCGAAGATGGCCAGCTCCCCTGCGCTCATGCGCCGCGTGCCCAGCGCCCATCGGGTGAGACCGGAGAGCGCCGCGACGAGAAACAGCAGGAGCACCGGTTCGGTGAGTGCGGTGGTGTATAGATACAGCACGCTGGGGTTCGTCACGAGCATCAGGACCATGCTCAGCCGCCCGGCACGCCCGATACCGAGCCTGGCCACAATGCGGTAGAGCCCGGCTGCGGTGCCGGCTAGCGAGAAGCTGCCCAGCAGCGCGGCGGCCCACCCCGAATGGAACAGCGGATCGAGCTGGACCAGCGGCACCAGCAGCAGGTGCGGCACCGGGAGCCATACGGTGCCCAGCTGGGCAAAACCCGGAGCCATGGAATCAACGATGCGCCGGGCGATGGTCAGGTGGCTTTGCGCATCCGAATAGGCCAGCGCCCACCCGGTGCTGACGGTATATACGCTGACCGCAAGGGACACTGCCAGCGCGAAGCCTGCGATCAGCAGCGTGCCGGGAACCTTGCGGTCTTCCGGCGGCGCATCCAGCAGCTGCCAGGCGCGCCGCCAGCCTCGCAATGCGAGCCGAACTGGCGCCACCTGTGCGGCGGCCGAGGCGTAACTAGAGCTCATCGTGGGCAGTAGATGGGGCGGCGGCCTTCGCTTCGGCTTCTGCCTGCGCCCGCGCCTTGCGGTTGGTGCGCCGGTATACCAGAGCGCCAGCGGCACCGAGTGCTACCAGCACGGCCAGGCCGCCGACGGCCCACCACCCATAAATCCGGTAATCATCGGTGCGCGATGGCTGGGGCACGACGGAATTGCTCTCCAGCAGTACTGGTTCGGCATTTGGCTGGGCGATCAGCAGATTGCGCGAAAGCGCGGACCATCCGCCTTCGGAAGCGAGCACCTGGTGGGCCAGGTCGGCGTAGAGCGAGCCACCATCGGCCCGCGATAACTCGGCCGCGCAGGTGGCATCACCCGGTGCCCAGCCCCCGGCGGCCAGGATGGTGCGCGAGTTACTGGTAAATGCCTGCAGTGCCGCGTACGGCGCCTCGGTGCCGACCCCGGCGGAGAGCATCCCCTCGTCGATGGTGCGCATTTCCTCCAGGCGCAGTGGCGCACCCAGCTCATTGATGGTAGCCGCCGAGGCCCCGACGACAATAGCGCTGAGCGGGGAGGACGCCACCTTATCTTCCGGCAGCAGCGTGACCTGCAGCGGAATACCACTGGCCTGCTGCAGGGAGGCCAAGAGCCCCGTGGCCAGCAGGTAGGCATCGGATGGTTCCGCGGACTGGCCAAGTGCCAAGGCGATCTGGCCCGAAGCGGCCTGGGGCAGCATCTCGAAGCCTTGGGTCGCGCTGGTTCCGTAGGCCGGGGTGATCGAGCTGGCCGCGCCATCAAGGTGCACCTGGACCGGCAGTGATCCGGCGGTGCGGCATTCGGCTCCGACGGCCGCGGCATCGAGCTGGATCCGCAGGCCATTGCGCCCCTTCACGAGGCTTTCGGGCACGGCTATGTCGGTGTTGATGGAGGTGTCCTGCGCATCCAGCGCATAGGAACCCACCAGGCTGTCGTTCCAATACACATTCAATGCAGCCTCGGCACTGCTCGGAAGCGCGCTGTGCGTTCCCTCGAGGTGGATCAGCACACTTTGCATGCTGGCGCCGAAGACTGCTTCATCAACCCCGGTATACAGCGAGGACTGCCCGTAACCTTCCAACCGGGGATTCTCAAGCCCCAAATCCTTCAGGCTCAATTCCTCGGGTGGCGCCCACCGCACCGGCTCATCCGGTGTGACTTTGGCGGTGGTCTCGGTGCCGGTGGCAAGGCTGATGGCCTCCGTGCGTAGCACCGAGTCCAACCCCGCAAATTCTTGTGCATCCCCGGACACGGTCAGGGTCTTGCCCGCCCGGTCTAGCTTCAGCTTCAGCTTCCCGCCAGACGCGTCGAAGCGAACCGTCAGATCAGGGTTCTTGGCCTCCCAAGACACATCGGCGTCGCCGAATGCCGTGGCGATCGCCGGGACGGCGGTCATTGCAGCTGCTGCGGACTGGTCGGTGGCCTGGATGGCAACACGTTTCGGGGACATGGCAAAGAACTGAGCGATCGATTGCGGGGCGGCCGCCTCGCCCTCGACCTTGATGCGCAGGCCGGATAAGCTGACCTCTTCGGGTTGCGCGGCCAGGCAACGCCCGGCAGAGTCCTCCGGTACCCATCTTGCGCCCACACTCAGGCGACCGCCGTTTTCCGCGTCCGCCAGCAACGTGCGCGCTGGCTCATCCAGGTCGATAGCGAACTCTCCTGCCTGCTGCGCCGGGAAGGTCTTGAGAATCTTCTGGCCAACGCGCAGCTGGATTTCTCCGCTGCTGGCTGTTGTCTCGATCAGCCCCTGCACCGAACGCGGGCTTTGCCCTTCAGGAATAGCCACGGAACTCGAAGCCCACGCCCCGGTATCACTGGTGGACGCCGGGTTGGGAACGGTCAATGTTTCGTCAGCTGCAGCAGGTCCCAGCGGCTGCAAGACGAGGAAGGCGCTGGCTGCCAGGGCCAGAGCGTAATGGGAACGGGGCAAAGCTACTCCTGGGTTTTCTGCCCGGGCGTTTTGGCCCGGGCTGGCAGATGAGTCCTGTGCAGAGGGACGGTATCCAAACGCGCAGGCAATCGTTGCTTGTCATCATTTTGAGGCGCGACAAAAGTGTTCAGGGTCGAGCATCGGTAGTTCGTAGCTTCCTTGATCAAGGAAGCAGCAGTACCCTAGCTCCAGAACAGTGCTGTGGTCAGCGACTCGCGTTAGGTCTGCGGTCTCATCCTACCCTAGTCAGCAGCGCGTTCGCGTCCCTCCAGCGCGGGCCATTGGACGGATGCCGTCAGCTGTGGAGTGTAGTCGCCGACGAACTCACGCGGCGACGCCCCTCTGGGGTTGCGCGCTTGGGCAACAACCCGAAAATTCGGTCTTTGAAAGACGTCATCGTCCAAATGGGCCGACTCTACGATTCGGTTGAGGCAACAGCAGAGCCCGACCACACACCATCACTTCCTGAATGGATGATCAGTGCATTAAAAGATCAGCTACATCCCATCCTGGAAGTCTCCGACCTGGGCGCACTGCCCCGAGGCCGTGCCATTGTCACCGGCTCGGGCATCCCTGCAGGACTACTCGAACTCGTGCACTTCTCCCAGAAGCCATACGGCGAAGATGTGAAGCTCTCGCAGGACTACTACGAGAACGTGGAAAAGTTCCTCTCATAGGCGCCGCCTTCTCCCCAGCAACGCGTAGAAGTAATCACATACGCACAAAACCAAGCCGTACGAAACCTCGGATACTCCCCTTAGGCCACAAAAAGGCTGCCAACGAGCTATCGCTCACTGGCAGCCTTTCAAACCAACGGGAAGACCTCCTACGAGGAAGATCCCTGAGAATTAGTAGGAGACATCTCCATGATTCCCTCGGGGCCTTCCTGAACCGACCATTGCTGATCGGCCGGGAACGCCTTTAAGTAGTCTGACTTTCCAGAGCAGAAATCAACCTTCGAACGGCTCAACTCAACCGGCTGGGCATCATTCCCTTGTCCAAAGACCAACCACTGTCGCTGGTCCCCGGAGTCAGCATCCAACTGATCCACCACGCTTTTCATCGGGGCAGGCAGATCTGCAGAAACCGAGGAATACGGGCACACTACTGCGACACGTTCCCAAGATTCCATGGGCGAATCCTGCTGCGGAAGCATGACAGTTTTACCAGGCTTCGCCTCAGAAATCAGCGTTTCCTCGTATGTACCTTGCGTAGAGCAACCAGCCATCAGCACGGCCAGAGCAGTCACAGGGATAATCTTCAAAGACAGTCGTTTAGTAGTTTTCATGCTCACATTCAATGATTATTAGAGGGTGACCAGCTTATTCTGGTTGGCCAAAGACTTGCACTTATGGCGGGCACACTTCAAAAGCGGGTTCAATAACCTAAACCCGACCGGCGCGTTAATGCTTGCGTGAACCACACGGAGTGTTAATTTGTGGGTATGCCAAACCCCGAAGTCACCGACGCTGAACGCCGACTGCTCAAAGACTACAAGAACACTGCTCCCCACAAACTCGTGGTGAAGAAAGCAGAGGCACTCTTACTGCTTTCTGCGGGTGTTGACCCGGTGATTGTTGCTGACTTCGTGGACCGTGAACCTTCCACGCTGGAGGACTGGGCCCGGGACTGGAGTAAGCAGCGTATGGCGTCTTTGTTTACAGGTCATGCAGGAAACCTGAACCGTAGTTTCCTCACTGAGGAGCAACGAGAGATTGTCGCTCAGGTCCTCTCCCAGCCGCCAGGTGACCAGTACTTGCCAGCACAGTTCTGGGATGTTCCGAAACTAGATCACTGGTTATTCACGACGTTCAACGTTGAATATGCGTCTGCGACTTCGTATCAGTTCTTGTTGCGCATGGCGGGGTTGTCTTTTCATAAGCCAGAGAAGTTTGACCGCAGACGAGGCGATGACAAGGCCATTGACCTGCGGATCAAAGAGATCCGTGAAGAACTCGCGGTCCCGTTAGCTGACGAGGACACGTTGGTCTTCGCTGCGGACGAGGTGCGTATTGATCAGGAAGCCGTT
>Ga0308166_1001870_pt1 | contig 20997 bp, 16 predicted proteins | sample PhyCR2_2_FD_202137 | JGI IMG/M metagenome (GOLD analysis project Ga0308166, IMG submission 202137) | Phyllosphere microbial communities from UC Gill Tract Community Farm, Albany, California, United States - DLSLCC.R2 | ecosystem: Host-associated > Plants > Phyllosphere > Unclassified | place... | reverse complement strand
GGCACATAATCGAGACCGTCATTCAGCCGCTCGGCGGGCGTCAGACGGCGGTCATCCAGTTCAAAAATATTGCGGGCAATAAACAGGCTGTAAAAGCGATAGGCGATGCTGTAGCAGGCAACCGCCGCAATCACCAGCCAGACTGCGTTGACGTGTTCGCCGCGGCTGAGTGCCAGCATAGCGAAAGCGCCCGCGCCGATTAACGCCACCACTAACCAGATCGCGCCGGTTTTGACGTTTTTCATGACTAACTCCTTGTGAGGATCGAGAGAGATGCGATCGAAAACAACGAGTCAAACTTAATGTAATGGAATGTAAGTGAAAGTTAATCGAGGAAGAAGTGTGAAGCGGGGTACAAATTTAACATTTTTGCAAAGCAGAGGCGGAGAGAAGTGACGGGATAACCAGCGTTATCCCGTCAGATTTCAGACTTAAACGGCGGGGCGAGCTACTACGCTACGGGTTTCCATCCGGACTTCCGCGATGGTCACGTCGATAACGTCAGTGACGCGGTAAACCACTTCGCCTTTGATCTGCACGGTGCCATTTTCCTGGCTGCAGACCAGTTCATCACGTACCGCGTGGATGAACGGGGCCGGGATAAACGCGACCGCACCGAACTCCAGCAGGCGTACCCGCATACCGCCGCGCGACACGTCGATGATCTCGGCGCTGAAACGACGGTCGGTAGCCGCGAACGGTGCCAGATAGCGGGCATAGAGCCAGTCACCAACATCGCGCTCGGCCATGCGGTTAAGGCGACGACGTTCACTCATGGTGACGGTCAGCGCCTCATCCGGACGGGCGATCTGCTCGCCGCGAATGATCGCCTTCAGCAGACGATGGTTGATCATATCGCCAAACTTACGGATCGGTGAGGTCCAGGTGGCGTAGGCTTCAAGGCCGAGGCCAAAATGCGGGCCCGGCTCGGTGCTGATCTCAGCAAAGGTCTGGAAGCGACGGATGCGGCTGTCGAGGAACTGCGTCGGCTGGGCATCCAGCTCGCGGCGCAGCACGCGGAAACCTTCCAGCGTGGTAATCGCCTGCGCATCCACGCTGATACCGTGGTTCGCCAGCACGGCGGCTGCCTGTTCGGCGTTAGTGCTATCGAAACCGGCATGCACGTTATAGATACCAAACCCGAGCGTGTCACGCAGCACTTTAGCCGCGCAGACGTTAGCCAGAATCATCGACTCTTCAACGATACGGTTGGCGATACGGCGAGGTTCAGCCACGATCTCCAGCACTTCGCCTTTCTCACCCAGCAGGAAGCGGTAGTCAGGACGATCTTTGAATACCAGTGCATGGGTCTGACGCCATTCACTGCGTGCCAGACAGAGACGGTGCAGCAGGCGGATTTGCTCAGCAATCGCCTCGCTTTCCGGCTGCCACTCACCGCTGTTTTCCAGCCAGTCAGAAACGTCGTCGTAGGCCAGTTTAGCTTTGGACTCGATCCAGGCAGCAAAGAACTGCGGATCATCAGTCAGACTGCCATCCGCAGCGACCGTGACGCGGCAGGCCAGCGCCGGACGGCGCGCATGCGGACGCAGCGAGCAGACGTCATCAGAAAGCTGACGCGGCAGCATCGGAATATTAAAGCCCGGCAGATAGTTAGTGAAGGCACGCTGCGCCGCCAGTTTATCCAGCTGGCTGCCTTCCGCCACGTAGGCGGTGGGATCGGCGATAGCCACGGTCAGGCGCAGCGCGCCATCTTCCAGCGCTTCAACGTAGAGCGCATCATCCATATCTTCGGTGCTGGCGCTGTCGATGGTGACGAAATCCAGCGCGGTCAGATCTTCACGCGTCAGGTTTTCATCCAGCATCTCGCCAAAGCTGACATCAGGCGCTTCACGCTCAAGGTTATGACGCGACAGCGTTACCCACCATGGCGCGAGGTGATCGTCAGCTTTGACAATGAAATCGGTCAGTTCGGCATAAAAACCGCGATCGCCTTTCAGCGGGTGGCGGCGCATCTCCGCCACTGCCCAGTCGCCATTTTCAAACTCATGCGTCAGTCCACGCACCGGACGGCACTGAATGGCGTCCTTCAGCAGTGGATGATCCGGCACGATGGAGAGGCGATCGTCTTTTTTCTGTACCCGGCCAACAAAGCGGCTCAGGAACGGCTCAACCAGCGTTTCTGGCTCAGCGCTTTCACGATCTTTATCGCTGTTGATCACGGCGACGATACGGTCACCGTGCATCACTTTTTTCATCTGCGGCGGCGGGATGAAGTAGCTTTTTTGTGCATCGACTTCCAGGAAGCCGAAGCCTTTTTCGGTGCCTTTAACAACGCCTTCAGCGCGAGGCGTTTGCGAGTGGAGCTTCTCTTTCAGCTGCGCGAGCAGCGGGTTATCCTGGAACATAATTTTTACGTTTCGTGGCCTGATTGCGGCTGACAGTTTTACGCGAATCGACGCCGCGCGGCAAGGCAAAAAGCCGGACAGGCCGGCTTTTTAGGGGTGGAGACCTGACCGCGATCAGGCGATGCGTTGGTCGGCCAGCGCCGACGACAGTTCAAGTTTAACCGGCACCGATTTCGAGGTCGGCGTACCGCTGCCATCGCCAAAGCTGTTCAGCGGCACCAGCGGGTTAGTTTCCGGATAGTAAGCCGCCAGATTACCGCGCGGAATATTGTACGGCACCAGTTTGAATCCGCTGACGCGGCGGGTGATGCCATCATTCCACAGGGTTTCAATATCGACATTCTGGCCTTCCGTGAAGCCTAAATCCGCCATGTCGTCCGGGTTGATAAACACCACTTCACGCTGACCAAACACGCCACGATAACGATCATCAAGGCCGTAAATGGTGGTGTTGTACTGATCGTGTGAACGCAGGGTCTGCAGGGTGAATGGCACTTCCTGATCCAGATTCGGGAACAGCGAGGCCGGCAGAGCCGCGGCGCTGAACTCGGCTTTGCCACTGGCGGTATTAAAGCGCAGTTCCGCTGCCGCATTACCGAGGTAGAAGCCGCCCGGGATATCGCATTTAGCGTTAAAGTCAGCAAAGCCTGGAATGGTGGCCGCGATGTGTTCGCGGATCAGGTTGTAATCGCCTGCCAGCTCCAGCCATTTCACTTTCTCATCACCCAGCACCGCATGGGCGATACCGGCCACAATCGCAGTTTCAGAACGCTGAGTCTCTGCCAGCGGAATACCAATCCCTTCAGAGGCGTGCACCATACTGAATGAATCTTCCACCGTGATGAACTGGTTGCCGGTGGCCTGACGGTCGCGCTCGGTACGGCCCAGCGTCGGCAGGATCAGCCCTTCGTGACCCGGCACCAGATGGCTGCGGTTCAGTTTGGTGCTGATGTGAACCGTCAGTCCACAGCGTGACAGCGCTTCTTCAGTACGCGGCGAGTCCGGCGCAGCGGCGGCCAGGTTGCCTCCCAGCGCGATCAGCACTTTTACTTCATCACGCAGCATCGCATTCAGCGCTTCAACGGTGTTGTGGCCGTGCGCGCGTGGCGGTTCAAAGTTGAAGTGGTTACCCAGCGCATCAAGAAACGCCTGAGACGGCTTCTCATCAATCCCCATGGTGCGGTTGCCCTGCACGTTACTGTGACCACGAACCGGACACAGGCCTGCGCCTTTTTTGCCCAGCTGGCCGAACAGCAGCTGCAGGTTAGTGATTTCACGCACCGTATCAACCGAATGCTTATGCTGGGTAATGCCCATCGCCCAGGTGCAAATCACCCGGTCGGCACTCTGATAAATCGCCGCCGCTTCGCGGATTTGTGCCTGGGTCAGCCCCGACTGCGCCACAATCTGCATCCAGTCGGTGTGATCAACCGCCTCAATATAGGCTTCGATGCCGTTGGTTTTGGCATTGATAAAGGTCTGATCGAACAGGCCGCTTTCACCGGCGGCCAGCCGGGCGCGATGGGTCTCCAGCAGGCATTTCACCATGCCGCGCACCGCGGCCATATCGCCACCGAGGTTAGGCTGGTAGTAAGAGGAGCTGATGGTACCTGCCATTGAAGTCACCACTTCCAGCGGTTTTTGCGGGTCGGCAAAACGTTCCAGACCGCGCTCACGCAGGGTATTAAAGGTGACAATTTTCGCGCCGTGATCGGCGGCATGACGCAGGCTGTGCAGCATGCGCGGATGGTTAGTGCCGGGGTTCTGACCAAAGACGAAAATGGCATCCGCATGGTCAAAATCATCCAGACGAATGGTGCCTTTGCCCACGCCGATACTGCGCTTCAGGCCGGTCCCACTCGCTTCATGGCACATATTAGAGCAGTCAGGGAAGTTGTTGGTGCCCATCAGGCGGCCAAACAGCTGATAGAGCCACGACGCTTCATTACTGGCGCGACCGGAAGTGTAGAGCTCCATCTGGTCCGGGTTGTCCATCGCCTTAATGTGACGGGCGATCAGCGCAAACGCATCATCCCAGCTAATCGGCTCATAGTGGTCGGTTTCGGCGTTGTAGCGCAGCGGATGGGTCAGACGACCCTGATATTCAAGAAAATAGTCGCTCTGGGTATAGAGCGTGGTGACGCTGTGACGGGCAAAGAATTCACTGTCGACCACCCGGCGGGTTGCTTCCCAGGTCACCGCTTTGGCGCCGTTTTCGCAGAAGCTGAAGGTGCTTTTATTGTCATCACCCCAGGCGCAGCCCGGACAGTCAAAACCGCGAGCTTTATTCATGCGCATCAGGTTGCGCATATTTTTCAGGGCCGCTTTGCTGTCAAGAACGAAACGCGTGGTGGCTTCCAGTGAACCCCAGCCGCCCGCAGCCGCGCGATAGGGTTTGATTTGGCGTTTAAATTTCATATTGAGTGCAGGCTTTTTTATAGTAGGAAGTATTGTAGATAGTTTGTTATCAGGTTATGGCCTGATGGTGAAGGGGAGTGTGCAATTATCATCAAACCTTGTCTAATTGATTGACTTAATGGTGCGATAGCTGCTGTTTATCATGCATCGGCCAGAATTGTGATGCTGGTCAAATTTTACCCGCTTGTAACCTGCCCATAACGGGAGTTCTTATCACAACGCGCTAATACTTGCTGTTCATAACAGAAGAGGGCGCGACTCGATGAAACAGCTGACCAGCCAGATTCATGCGTTCGGCAAAGCGTTAATGATGCCAATCTCGGTGATCGCCGCGGCGGGGATCTTTCTCGGGCTGGCGGCAGCAATGCAAAACCCGGCAGTCACCGGCGATGCCTTTGCACAGATGCAGGTGCCACAGTTAATTATCGGCTTTATTCGTAAGGTGGCGGGGGCGTTGTTCGCGAACCTGCCGGTGTTCTTTGCGGTTGCCAGCGCCATCGGACTGGCTAAAGCGGAAAAGCCGACCGCCGCCTTTGCCGCCGTTATCGGCTATATCGCCATGAACGTCGGCATTAACGCCACGCTGGCGGCCAAAGGCATCACGGCGGCCACCACCACGCCGCAGGCGTTACAGCAGGCCGGCCTGGACCAGACCACTGCCATGATGACCTCAGCGGAGTATATCGAGATGCTGGGTGTCTTCACCTACAACATGAGCGTGCTGGGCGGGGTGATTGCCGGGCTGGCGACGGTAGCGCTGCATAATCGCTTCTATACCCAGCAGCTGCCGACCGCGATCAGTTTCTTCGGCGGGCGACGCTTTGTGCCAATCGTCACCGTGGTCTGTCTGCCGCTGATTGGAGTGCTGCTGGCAATGATCTGGCCGACCATCGGCAACGGCATTGCGTGGATTGGCCAGATGATCGGCAAAAGCGGCCAGTACGGCGCTTTTCTGCTCGGGGCGTTTGAACGCATCCTGATCCCCACCGGCCTGCACCATATCCTCAATGAAACCGTGCGCTTTACGCCGATTGGCGGTATGGCGATTGTTGATGGACAGACCATCGTTGGCGCGCTGAATATCTTCAACAGTTCACTGACCCATCCGGGGCTGATCCCGGACGATACGCTGCGCACCGCCACCCAGTTTCTGGCGCAGGGCAAAATTCCGGTGATGATGTTTGGTCTGCCGGCGGCCGCGCTGGCGATCTATCACACTGCGCGGCCTGAGCATAAGCAGCGGGTGAAGGCGCTGGTGCTGGCCGGGGCGTTAACCTCGTTTACTACCGGGATCACCGAACCGCTGGAGTTCTGTTTTATCTTCGTTTCGCCGGTGCTTTATCTGCTGCACGCGTTTCTTACCGGGCTGTCGTTTATGCTGATGTCGATGCTGCATCTGATGATCGGCAACGTGCAGGGCGGCATCATCGATCTGGTGGTATTCGGCGTGCTGGGCGGTGCGAAAACCCACTGGTGGTGGACGCTGGCGCTGGGGGTGATTTATGCGCCTGTCTACTATTACGCCTTCCGCCTGGTGATCACCCGGATGAACGTTGAAACGCCGGGACGGGAAACGGATGATGAGAAACCGCAGCAGGTGTCGGGTGACGAACGCACCCAGGTGATCATCAGCGGGCTGGGCGGACAGGCCAATATCGAGGATGTCGATTGCTGCTTTACCCGGCTGCGGGTGCGGGTAAAAGATATGAAAGAGGTGGTCGATCAAACCCTGATGAGCACCGGTGCCAACGGCGTAAACCGCGTCAGCGACAACGACGTGCAGGTGATTTATGGCCCGCAGGTGGAGAAAATCGCCAATCAGGTGAAGATGGCGCTCGGCGTGGCGTAGCGAACCCACGCCGATCATCCCGTTACAGCCCGATCTGATCGGGCTGTAACGCGCTGTTTATGTCTGTAATTACCCGATTACCGTCTGGCTTATTGTAACTAAAAAAAGCCGCGCCCTAATGGGGGGCAATTTCTGGCCGATATATCTCTTCATTCGTTCATTATCCGGAAGTTGCTATGTCACTCAAAAAATCCTCCCTGCTGATCTTTTCTTTTCTACTGGCGCTGTTTCTCACCAGCGTAGCCATCAGTACCTGGCTACTGATTCAGAGCAATCAGTCGTTAAATGCGGTCAATAAAGAGATCCGCGTGGTGCTGTCGGTCATCGATCCGATTAACCACAGCCGGACGCTGCGCGTGCGTCTGATGGAATACATGAAAGCGATTGAGGGCAGCGAGGCGAATAATCCGGCCACCTTAGAGAGCGTACGGGTCGTTGCCGGCAAAGCCGATGCTGCCTTTGAAGCCTACATGAATGCGCCGCGCCTGCCGGGTGAAGACGCAGAGGCCGATGCCTATCGCCAGGCGTATCTGGCTTACCGCCAGCAGGGACTTCAGCCATTGATTGACGCCGCCGAAGCGCACGATCAGCTGCGGTTTAAAAACCAGATCGCCAACGTGGTGCGGCTGGACCGCCAGTATGAAATCATCCTTGATCGGGTACTGGCCCAGCACGAAGCCTATGCGAAGAAGCTCAATACCGATGCGCAAAGCCATTTCACCTCCGGGATCACCCTGCTGGCGATTTTTGGCGTCCTGTTCTTTGCCATCATCATGGCGATTTATCTGTTCATGAAGCGCTATGTGCTGTCGCCGCTCAACGATGCGCAGGCGCACTGTAAGCTGATAGCGGCCGGTGTTCTTGATAGCACGGTGCCGGTGAAAGCCAGTTCCCGCAGCGAGATCCAGCAGCTGATGGCCTCGCTGGAGCAGATGCGTAGCGCCCTGACCGCGATTATCCTGCAGGTCCGTGACTCTACCCGCTCGGTCTCTGGCGCGTCACAGGAGATCGCCGCCGGTAATATCGATCTGGCCTCGCGCACCGAACAACAGGCAGCGGCGCTGACTGAGACTGCCGCCAGCATGGAGCAGCTGGGTGCCACGGTAAAACAGAACACCGAAAACGTGTTTGAAGCCTGCCGCCTGACCAGTGAAGCGGTCAAAAATGCCGAAAGCGGTGAGAAAGTGTCGCAGGAAGTGGTGGTATCGATGGAGCTGATTAATGCCAGCTCGAAGAAGATTGAAGAGATCACTACCGTGATCGACAGCATCGCTTTCCAGACCAACATTCTGGCGCTGAATGCGGCGGTTGAAGCGGCCAGAGCCGGTGAACAGGGGCGCGGTTTTGCGGTGGTGGCCGGCGAGGTGCGTAATCTGGCCCAGCGCAGCGCCGTGGCGGCGAAAGAAATAGAAACGCTGATCGCTGAATCGGTGGCGATTATTCATGCCGGTTCCGATCAGGTCAGCCGCACCGGTGATGCCATGAGCGCCATCATCTCCTCGGTCAGCCGGGTTAATCAGCTGATGGAGCACATCTCCACCGCATCAGACGAACAGAGTCGCGGCATCGGACAGATCGAACAGGCGGTGACTGAGATGGACAGCGTGACGCAGCAGAACGCCGCGCTGGTGCAGGAGTCTGCCGCTGCCTCGGCTTCGCTTGAAGAGCAGGTGCGCTATCTGACACAGTCGGTTTCCACCTTCCGTCTGTCAGCCAGCTAACCGGCAGAGCCGTGCTGGATGCAGGACGGCACTGGCGCGGCGATACTATCGCGGTGGTACTTTAGCAGCGGTTGTATGGCGGCGGTAATCGGACGGCGGCAAGCGAACGACAGATTCTGGCGGTTAGCTGACGCGGCGCAGGGCAAATCTGTTTTGTCTGAATCGGTAACTTGTTTGCGATGAAAAATCAGCGGATTATAACCGCAATATTGACCCGGATTTGTAGGTTCCATGCTGATTACCACCGAGGATGCACGCAGCCACAGCGCCGATAGCCGACTGGCCTGCACCCTGGCCGCGGCCGCAGGCGCGCTGAATACCGCCGCGTTTGAGATTGTCGGCTTTTTCTCCGCCAACATGACCGGCAACGTCTCATCACTGTCCGATCATCTGGCAAAAGCCAACCTCAGCGCGGGGCTGTTTTTTCTGTCGGTCGTTTGCCTGTTTATTACCGGTTCGCTGGTCTCAACGCTGGTAATTAATTCAGGCCGCCGCCGCAATATTCGCACTATCTACGCGTTTGTCATTCTGGCCGAAGGCTTAGCGCTGGTTTTTCTCGGCGTGGCCGAATGCTTTTTCACGCCACTCTCGCCGGGCGTAGTGCTGATCATGAGCCTGAGTTTTTTGATGGGTTTGCAAAATGCAGTGGTAACGCGGATCTCAAATGCCCGGGTGCGCACCACGCACGTTTCCGGAACGGCGACCGATATCGGTATCGAACTGGCGATGCTGTATGAGGTGTTACGGCGCAAAGTCTCACCGAAAGAGGCGCCGCTGTATCTGGATCGTCTGCGGCTGCATGGCCTGACGCTGCTCTCATTCCTCGCGGGCGGCGTGGCAGGCATATGGCTGTATAAGTGGCTGGGCTATGGTTTCTTACTGCCGGTCGGGTTCGGATTAATGGCTCTGGCGCTGAAGGCGATATTCAGGCCGGCAGCGGCCCGGAAAGGCGCGGTGTAACCGGCGGATTCCTCGCCAGTGCTGATGAGAAATGCCATGCTGAATGCACATTGCGGTTAACAATAAAACGCCGGATGGCGCTAAAATTAACCGTCATAAACGGGCTTAAGCCCGCAATCATAAAAAACATCGTTGATTCAACTTCAACCTGCTGACGGGTCATTAACATCGACATCAAACAATTAATTTACCTGTGTAATCTCGAACGCGAACGCCATTTTGGCCGGGCCGCCGAAGCCAGTTTTGTCACCCAGCCGACCCTTTCGATGCGCCTGAAAAATCTGGAGCGTGAACTGGGCCTGTCGCTGATTAATCGCAGCAATAACTTTGCCGGTTTTACGCCGGAAGGCGATCGGGTACTGGCCTGGGCGCGGGAAATCGTCTCGGTTTACCAGGGACTGAAGCTGGAAGTGGAGTCGCTGAAACATGGGGTCAATGGCACCCTGCGAGTCGGGGTGGTGCCACAGTGCAGCGTGGCGTTGCCGCTGTTGCTAAAGGCGGTGCAGGCGCGTTATCCGCAGCTTGATTACCGGATCGCGGTGCTGAGCGCCGACCAGCTGCTGGAAGCGCTTAACAGCCACACCGTGGATGTAGGCATTGGCTTTTTTGAGATGGCTACGCTGCGCGAACTCCATTTTCAGACGGCAATGCTGGCCGATCGTGGGGTTGAGGCGATCTTCCATCCCGATCATTTTCCCGATCTGATCTCTGGTGAGCCGCTCACGCTCAGTGAACTGGCGCAGCAGCCGCTCTGTCTGGCCGAACAGACGCGTTACTTTCGCCGCTATCTCGACATGGCGTTTCGCGAAGCGTCGCTGGTACCGCGGGTGATTGTCGAAAGTGCCTCGGTGATGCAGCTGATGCAGTGCGCGCAGGTTGGGCTGGGATTGCTGGTCTCACCGGTCGGCCATTTGCTGCCTGCTTCCCTGCAGGGATTACAGCAGCGGCCGATTACGCTGCCGCCGATGGCGCGCGAAGCGGCGCTGGTGATTGCCGAACCGGGACGCGCAACCCCTCTGGCGCAGCACTTTTTCGACGAAGCGCGCGGCCAGTTACCGGTTTAAGTCGCTTACTGCGCCTCGCCCAGCGCATAACAGAGACGGCTGTTCCAGTTACCGATCGCCACCGACTGAATCAGATCAAACAGGGCATCGGCTGACCAGCCAGCCTCCGCCAGCGGTTGCAGATGCGCGGCGCTGAACCGCTCCGGCGCACGAGTCAGCTGGGCAGCCAGGGCGATAATTTGCCGCTGAATCTCAGGCGCTTGCGCCTCATCCACGCCCGCTATTAACGCGTCGACGCCTGACAGTTGCTGGAAAACCCAGCGACTGCCGAGGATACGCGCAGCGGTCGCTTCGGCCAGCGGCTGACCAGCAGACAGCTGCTGACGCAGCATTACCCAGCCATACAATACCGGGGCATCATGCGCCAGCAACCACACCGCATCCTGCATGCCGGCCAGCGCCTGACTGCGGGTCACCGCTGCCAGCTGTTCGGCACTGGCGTAGCGCAACTCCAGCGGTTTCAGCGCCGGACGCCAGACGGTTGGTTTGCCAAAGCCCGCCGCATCCGCATCCGGCGGCGGCGTGGTGCCGGGCAGCCAGCGTACCGGCTGGGCCTGCAGCGCCTGCAGTCCGGCGACTACCCGCGCCTGATAGCTGACAAAGCCGATCAGCTGATTGAGCGTCACGATGTCCGGCTCGGTCAGCCCCACCGCATCAAGCGCGGTAATCGCACTGGCGGTAATCAGCTCAGGCTGCATCGCCAGCTGACGGGCATACTGGGTAATCTGAGTCAGACGGTTATTGCTTTCCCGAGACGAATCAGGCCCCGGCAGGGGATTGAGGCGCGCCGAATAGTGATTACACAGGCGCTGAACGCCTGCCACTTGCGCGACGGTCAGGGCGGTACTCAGGCGATCGTAAAGGGTCAGCGTGTGGGTCAGCGACGTCACGACGCGGTCAGGGAACAGCAGCTGCGCCAGATCGCGCGCCGCCAGCAAGGCGGGCTGATTAGCACGTAACAGTGACGGCAGCGTCAGCTGATCGCTGACACATCCCAGCAGAAAACGGTCATCGATATCGGCGGCTTCAGGGACCAGCGGAGCGGCCTGCGAAGTACGTGGACTGGTCTGGCTCTCGTAAAACCAGTGGTTATGGCCCGGATAGCGGCGTTGTTCCATGATCAATCCTTTTGCAAAATTCTGGTTCGGCATGCAGGCGGCAGAATCTGAAAAAATGCATAAACCGAAGGGCAGACGTATCGTCGCCGAAGGCCAGGCCTGGGCAAAAGAATGATCGGTGATAATTAATAGCGTTACGGTATAACGACAGGAAAATCAGGCAGGAAGGGGCGAGAGGCAGTAAAGAAGAGGGCGAGTCAGACTCGCCCTTGAGAACTTATTTCAGTTCCAGTTCATTCATTGCGGCGATGCTGAAGCCGCCATCAACGTGAACGATTTCACCGGTGATGCCGCCCGCCAGATCGGAGCAAAGGAAGGCGGCTGAGTTGCCGACATCTTCAATGGTCACGGTACGACGAATCGGGGTAACCGCTTCGCAGTGTGCCAGCATCTTACGGAAGTCTTTAATGCCTGATGCCGCCAGCGTACGGATTGGACCGGCAGAAACGGCGTTCACCCGGACGCCTTCCGGACCCATCGCATTGGCCATATAACGCACGTTAGCTTCCAGCGATGCTTTCGCCAGACCCATCACGTTATAGTTCGGGATCGCGCGCTCAGCACCCAGGTAAGAGAGGGTCAGCAGCGCAGAGTGTGGATTCAGCATCGCACGGCACTCTTTGGCCATCGCAACGAAGCTGTAGGCACTGATGTCATGCGCGATTTTGAAGCCTTCGCGGGTTACGGCATTCACGTAATCACCATCCAGCTGGTCGCCAGGGGCGAAACCGATGGAGTGAACGAAACCGTCAAATTTCGGCCAGGTTTTTGCCAGTTCAGTGAACAGGGATTTGATGCTCTCATCTTCGGCCACGTCACATGGCAGAACGATCTCTGAACCCAAATCTTTAGCAAACTCTTCCACACGACCTTTTAATTTGTCGTTCTGGTAGGTGAAAGCCAGTTCTGCGCCCTGTTTGTGCATCGCCTGTGCAATACCGTAGGCGATGGAAAGTTTACTGGCAACGCCAGTAATCAGAATGCGCTTACCGGAAAGAAAACCCATAGCTGTAATCCTTATGGTCATTGTAGTTGGCGGCCGCATTGTTTAAAAAGTAGGCGACCGACGTTAATCGACGTGCGGATTCTAGCACGTCTGTCAGAGATCAGGTAAATCAGCCCGCAATTTCCGGGATATGCAGCAATAATCAGTGCTCACGCCGCCAGGCTTCGGCGGTTAACGCCTCACCAAAGTGGCTGCTGATCAGCCGTCGGGTCAGATCATGCAGCGGGGAGGCCAGCACATCGGCGGTGCCGCCACGCTCCACCACTTCACCCTGATGCATCACCAGCACCTGATCGCTGATGTGCTTCATCATGCCAAGATGCTGGGTAACATAAATGTAGGCGATGCCGTGTTTCTCCTGCAGCTCGAGCATCAGATTAACCAGCTGGGAGCGCATGGTCATGTCGAGCGAGGCCAGCGCCTCATCTGCCACAATCACTTTCGGTTGCAGGATCAGCGCACGCGCCAGACCGAGGCGCTGTTTCTGACCGGGGGCCAGCATATGCGGATAATAGCCAGCGTGATCGCGTAACAGCCCGACCTGACGCAGCGTGGCGATAATGCGTTTTTCGCGCGCCTCTGCCGTCAGATCGGTATTGAGCCGCAGCGGAAAATCGAGGATCTGACTGACCCGCTGACGCGGATTAAGCGAGGTCGAAGGGTCCTGAAAAATCATCCGGATGCGCTGACTGCGATAGCCGTAATCGCCAAAGCTAAGCGGATGATCGTCAATCAGGATCTCACCTTCGGTCGGCGCGACCATGCCGCTGAGCATTTTTGCCAGCGTTGACTTGCCGGAGCCGTTTTCGCCAATAATCGCCAGCGTTTGCCGTTCGCGCAGGGTAAAGCTGACCGATTTCACCGCTTCAACGTGCTGACGACGAAACAGTCCGGTGCGATAGCGGAAGGTTTTACTCAGGTTGCGCACTTCCAGCAGGGTTTCCATCTTACTGGCTCTCCATGTTCAGCGGGAAATGGCAGGCATACAGGTGAGACTTGCCGCCCGCCAGCCGTGGCGTTTCGACGCATTTGCGCTGCGCATAGGGGCAGCGTGGTCCCAGCCGGCAGCCGATCGGCAAACTCTCCAGCGACGGGATCGCGCCTGACAGCGTGTTCAGCCGGCTTTTATGCGGCAGAGCGCGGCCAAAATCGGGCATGGCGCGGATCAGCGCCTGAGTATAAGGGTGATGCGGCGTGCTCATCAGATCGTCACTCTGGGCGGTCTCTACCGTCTGTCCGCAGTACATCACGTTAATCCGATTGGCCCATTGGCTCATGGTACGCAGGTCGTGACTGATCAGCAGAATCGTGGTGTTGTTATTCTGGTTGAGACGACTCAGCAGACGGAAAATCTGCGCCTGAGTGGTAGGTTCCATGGCGTTGGTCGGCTCATCGGCAATCAGCAGGCGCGGCTGATTCGCCAGCGCGATGGCGATCATCACTTTCTGGCATTCACCTTCAGTCAGCTCATAAGGAAAGCTGCGCATGATATCTTTGTGATCTTTGATGCCGACGCGATGCAGCAGTTCAATGGCACGGGTTTTGCGCCAGAACCAGAAGCGCTTCAGCCACGGGCCTTTATAGGTCCAGCGTGGGATCGCCTGCATCAGCTGACGGCCAATACTTTCTGACGGATCGAGACAGGACTGCGGCTCCTGAAAAATCATCGAGACGTTATGGCCGATAATGCGGCGGCGCTCGCGTGGTGACAGGCGCAGCAGATCGACATCATCAAAAACCATCCGGTCGGCGGTCACGCGCCAGTTATCTTTGGTCACGCCGCAAATCGCTTTTGCCACCAGGCTTTTGCCTGAACCTGACTCACCCACCAGGCCGCGAACTTCACCTTCGCTCAGGGTCAGATTAACGCGATCGACCGCTTTGACCGGCCCGTCGGCAGTCATAAATTCAATGGTGAGATTACGAATATCAAGTAACGGCATCTATTCCACTCCCGCTTCGACGGCGCGACGGAGGCCGTCACCGAGCAGGTTAACAATTAATACGCTGACCATCAGCGCCACGCCAGGCAGCATTACCGTCCACGGCGCGACATAGATCAGTTCAAGCGAATCACCCAGCATTGCACCCCATTCCGGCGAGGGCAGCTGTGCGCCCAGGTCGAGAAAGCCCAGTGCGGCAATGTCCAGAATCGCCATTGACAGAGCGCGGGTAATCTCACTGATTAATAATGGCAGAACGTTGGGCAGGATGGCGTAGCGCAGGATATTGCGGCTGCTGGCACCGTCCAGCCGCGCCGCGACTACATACTCTTTTTCCAGCTCATCATGCACCGCGCTGTAAATTTCGCGCACCAGCCGCGGCATCAGTGCCAGCCAGACCGCCAGCAGCGCGTGTTCCAGCCGTGGCCCGAGAAACGCCACCACGATGATTGCCAGCAGCAGTGACGGAATCGAGAGCAGCGTATCCAGCACGTGGTTCATCACCGCCGATCGCACGCCGTGGGTCATGCCGGCCAGAATACCCAGTACCAGCGCCCAGAATGTGGCAAACAGCGTCACCAGGATCGCCGAACCGACCGTCGGGCCAGCACCGCTCAACAGGCGGCTCAGCACATCGCGGCCCAAATCGTCGGTGCCGAGGAAGAAAGAAACATCGCCATAGCGAGACCACGACGGCGGCAACAGCTGATAGCCGAGGAACTGCTGATCAATGCCGTAAGGTGCCATCAGCCCGCCAAAAATGCACAGCAGCAGCAACGCGCCGAAGCCGTACAGACCAACCATCGCCGGGGTATCGCTATAAAAATGGTGCCAGCTCTGACGAAAGGCGCTCGGCAGGCGTTTCTCGGCGTAGATATTATCGGAGGGCATACCATTCCTTATGTTTCAACGGATTCATCGCTGCGCCAATCACGTCGGAGATGACGTTGACCAGAATCACCAGCCCGCCAATCACCATCACGCCGGCTGAGATCGCCGCATAATCCTGCTGGCGAATCGCATTGATCAACCAGCGGCCAAGGCCGGGCCAGTTGAAGACCACCTCAGTGATCATCGCCAGCGTCAGCATGGTTGAAAATTGCAGGCCAAGACGCGGGATCACCGGCGGTAAGGCGTTGTGCAGCACGTGACGTCGGATCACCGTCAGCTGTGACAGTCCGCGGGTCGCGGCGGCTTTAACATAATTTTTTTCCATCACCTCGCTGGTGCTGTTGCGCAGCAGGCGGATCACTTCGGTGGTGGGTGCCATCGCCAGTACCAGCACCGGCAAAATCAGGTGAGTCAGGGCGCTGATAATCATCTCGTGCCGCCACGGTGAGCGGCTGAGCCAGGCGTCAATCAGCGCAAAGCCTGATACGTTCTGTACCGGATAGAGCAGATCGTGCCGCCCCGACACCGGTAGCCAGCCGAGCGTCAGCGAGAAAAACAGCGTGAGCAGCAGGGCCAGCCAGAAAATCGGCGCTGAAAAGCCGAGCAGCGCCAGCGCACTGATGGTCTTATCCTGCCATTTGTTGCGCATCACCCCGGCGCAGATGCCGAGCGGAATACCCACCAGCAGGGCAAACACAAACGCCAGAATGCACAGCTCCATGGTGGCGGGAAAAACTTCGCGCAGCTGCAGGCCAATTTCCTGTCCGTTGGTGCTGGAGACGCCAAAATCAAACTGCAGCATCCCTTTAAACCAGAACCACCAGGCGTCAGACAGGGCAGCACCTTCCAGCGGCGCGTTTGGGGTGAAATAGCTGAGGCTGAAGCTGACCAGCGACAGCAAAAACAGCGTAATCAGCAGCAGCAGCAGGCGGCGCAAAATATAGATGATCACTTACTTTTCCTCACCCTCTTCACGATAAACCCCGGCAAACGAGGCGTTGCCAAACGGACTCAGCACCAGGCCTTTAATGTCATGGCGAAACGCCTGCAGACGCAGCGACGACGCCAGCGGCAATACCGGCAGCTCCTGAGCCAGAATCTGCTGCGCTTTGTCGTAACTGTCGATGCGCCCCGACAGCTGCTGTGTCAGCAGAGCATTCTGCAATGTTTCATCAAAGGCCGGCGAGCACCAGTGCGCATAGTTGGTCTGGGAACGGATCGCCGCGCAGCTGAGCAGCGGACGAAAGAAGCTGTCCGGATCGTTGCTGTCGGTCGCCCAGCCCGCCAGGGTCAGGTCGTGATTCATCGACATCAGCTGCGCCTCCTGAAAACGTCCTTCGACCGGCACAATGGTCAGGCGGACGCCCACCTGGGCCAGATCGGCCTGCAATAATTCCGCGGTTTTAAGCGGGCTGGGATTCCACGACTGCGAGGCCGACGGCACGACCAGCCGCAGATGCAGGTCGGTCAGACCCAGCGCTTCCAGCGCAGCGCGAGACTTTTCAGGATCGTATTCGGTCACCCGCGCGTCACTGTCATAAGCCCACGAGGCGCGCGGTAATATCGAGGCCGCAGTTTCGGCCGTGCCGTAGTAGATCGACTCCATCAGCCGCTCATTATTGATCGCCAGCGCCAGTGCATGCCGGACTTCAGGACGATCAAGCGGCGGCTTGCGGGTATTAAACGCCAGATAGGCGATATTCATCCCGGGTCGCAGCGTCATTCGCAGGCGCGGATCATCGCGCAAGATACTGAGCTGACTGGCAGCCGGATAAGCCAGCACGTCGCACTCGCCGGTCAGCAGTTTCGACAAACGGCCGGTGCCGCCGGCGCCTAAATCGATCACCGCCTGCTGCAGACGCGGCACGCCTTTCCAGTAATGCGGATTACGCGCCAGGCGGATGTACTGGCCGGTGCGATATTCACTCAGCTGGTAAGGGCCGGTGCCCACCGGCTGGCGATCCATCTCTTCCTGACGGCCCTGAGCCGTCAGCTGATCGGCATACTCTTTAGACAGCACCGGCGCATAGTGGGTCGCCATATGCCAGAGGAAGGAGGCATCCGGGCTGTTCAGCCGGAATTCAACCGTGTTGTTATCCAGCTTTTTCACGCTCTGCACTGAATCGGCAAACTGCAGGCTATCGAAGTAGGGATAGTTTCCGCCGTTGACGTTATGCCACGGATGATGGCGATCGAACATCCGGGCGAAGCTGAACACCACATCATCTGCGTTCAGAGCGCGTGTCGGTTTGAACTGATTAGTCTGCTGGAACTGCACGCCGCTGCGCAGGTGAAAACGATAGGTCGCGCCATTGTCACGCACTTCCCAACTGGCGGCCAGATCGGGCTTCAGACGGTAGGTGTAGGGATCGACATCCAGCAGGCGATCGTACAGTTGTGCCGCCAGGGTATCGACGGTTAACCCGCTGCTGACCATTTGAGGATTGAAGGTGGTCAGCGTGCCGCTGACGCAATAGACAAAGCCGGTCTGGCGAATATCACCGGCGGGGGCCGACCACGCAGGCGAACTCAACACGCTGAGGCTGAACAACAGCGAACATATTAGTTTTGACATAGAACTCAACGATTTTGAGGCATTAGACAGAGTGTATCGCAAAGCGGGCGTTGTCCCAAAATCTGCGACGCTGCCCGGCTTGATATTCATTCAGACTGCGGCAGAAAAAACGTACAGAGAGTGTGGTAATGAGAAATATTCTCAATTAGCGCTTTACAGATGATAATAAGAATGATTATTATTCATCTGCACTTCGACGGTGGCTCTACCGAAGAAGAGCACGACATTGCTCACATTGCTTCCAGTATTGTTGCCCGCCTGATGGCGGGCTTTTTTTTGCCTGAAATGGTCAACGCGAAGCGGATGTCTGGTCTGATAAGCGCCTGAGACGGCAGGAATACACCCATGATGAATGACACCTGATGGATGCTGAGGGCGTGCGATGCACGCTCGATGGCTGGGAACGTGAGGAAATTGTTTCATGAGGGCGCAGGATCTGGAGTAAGCAGCCACCGAAATCAGTCGTGTGCTGTTTGATTACTCAGGGAAGACTAAACGGTAACTGGAGGCATTAAACAAGAATCCGCCGGCTGATAAAAAAACGGCTGTTATGCAATCCCCTCCATAGCGTTGAGCTGGACGATGGTAAGGGCGGCAAAGCAAGGTTAAGGCGGAGAATACCGCTGTTTACGCTTTAGAGACTCACAGTAGTTGCAAACCAATGTCGCCTGTAAGTAATGAGGTTTTCGCTGCGTTAACGTGGCGGCGCGCTGTTAATCAGTTTCCAGAGCATAAACAGGCCTGGCTACGAAATTGCCAGGGATATGATCTGGATTGTCGCCATCAGATCACCCTGTGTGAATACGTTTGAAGTAAATTTCAATCCGTTTACCTCCAGCATTAATCAGTAAAAAGCAGAATCGGCTTTAAACGCTGGTTTGGGTCGAAGTGCAGGAGGTTGCATGTTCGTAACGCGCTGCGCATTTTAGAAGTATGCCGATGTGTTACTGGCGTCAAGGCTGGGCGTATCGCGTTCAGGCGGGTCCCGAAATTATTTCCGTACTGGGATGCGTTGAAAGTGTTAGTTCGGAGGTGGGATGAAAGGGCGTTCAATGATGCCCAGGAAAATACATCATCGCCTGGATGACTGACTAAGAGGTTACAGTAAAATCAAATTACTGGCCGGATAAAAGTTAATGCTCATGATATTAATGAAAAGCTGAGGTTACTTTAACCTACATATGTATAATGGGAGCAGTACCTGAACTTAGGCGTGCACATCCATACGTAAAAATATTGCTTTCATGGAGCTAAAGACGATGAGAGTTAAATACTACATGATCAATTTACTTTTTGGAGTGGTTGGTGTTTTAGCGCTCGGAACAGGATGGTATGAAAACCCCGGTGACCCAAAAAACCAGCTCTGGATGATTTATGTCGTAGTTTCCTGGTTGGCTTTTCCCTTTGCAAAGTTTGCTGTTGAGAGCATTGCTTTAAAGTTTACTGAAGAAGGTTTCTGGCATCGGGGTTTTTTTAAGGATGACATCGGGAAGAATGGTTTGGTAGCAATCTATTGGGTATTTTGCTTCTTTTTTGCGATACCTCTCTCATTGATATCAATCCCGTTTTTAAAAAAAGGCTGAAGGATCCCCAGCCTTTTACAACACCTTCGGGAATTTATATTCCTGAACGCCCATTGATTTTTTCCATAAGTTTCTCATTAATCAGCGACCCAACTAATGCCATGATCAAAGCAAAACCTATGATACCTAATGGCAAACCAAACATAGCTGAGAAGGCAAATGCAGTAACCGCGGTGGCAACCCTTCCAGCAGTAAGCGCTTCGATTTTGACTAATGCAGGACGCCAGTTATCGGTCTCAAAACTTTTTTTAACTTCCTGGAAAACACCATATGCGTCAGTTGCTTTACCGTAATACCCAAAAGCCTTGCTCATTTTAGAAAGCTGAGAGGCCATTCGAGCCGTATCTACTGAATTTAATGCATTAACGATTGCAGCTCTATCTGCAGCACTGAATTTCGCCCCTAAATATGAACGATAGCGTTCATAGGATGAGAGGCACTGAGTGCGTGAGCCAGCTGGCGGATAGCAATCTGCAGATCTTCATTGACTCCCGCAATAATTTTTTGGATGGGAGGTGAAGATAGTCATCAGATAATTCAAATAACTTGCACGCTGTGCAACATGTCAAAATGATCTTGCAAACTGCAACTAAAAGGGTCTTATTTGGCTGATGTTTTATATCATTCCGTCACTGTTAATCGAGACAATGTAATTTACTATTGAGCGGATTTTTATTTACTTTGAATCATTATTTAATTGATTTATAATGATCTACAGTCAGTTCCGGCCTTTTTTAAAAAAGCATGAAGTTAGTATTCCTCTTTTCAGGGAGGAAGCACAAAATACATTTGTACGCTGCTAACGGCGTCATCCCATACCGTAGCAAATAATCAGCTGCATTAAGCTGATTATTTATGTGAATCGAATTACGTATCCCGGACAGGACCGGTTCAACCGACACGGATGTAAACGAAATCGTATAGCGTGAAGTGGCCGCTTTTAAAGCAGCAGGGCATTCCTTGTCTGACTATTCGATAGATGAGACCGACTTTATAAAAGTCTCCACTGAGGGTGCCTGGAGCTTCAGAACTATGCTGAGTGAAATGACCACTCCCTATGATGAAGCCAGAAGCTTTTTTAAAGAGATAATGACACCGATTTGCATCAAAAATGTTTTAAAAACCCTGATTAAAGACCACTGAAATTTAGAGAGCTGGGTGACGTGGTGGTATTCGGGCGAGTTACCGCTACGGTGCTGTCAGTATATGAGTCGTAAGCTCCTGCTATCTGACGTTAAAACCGGCCAAATCTGTTCTCCAAAATGCCATGGTATCTGGTGAGAAAACAATGCGTTATGAAGTATCTTAAAGATGCGAGCTTTGACCGGCTTTCCTCTGGTAAGTCTATGATTATTAAGTTTTAATGTTCGTTTGTGATACCGTGCTTTTTCATCATGGCGCGGAGCTGGTGGTAGGTAACGCCCAATAACCCCGCGGCGCGGCGCTGATTGTATCGTGCCTGTTGCAGGCTGGTTTCCACCAGCTCTCGTTCCTGCTGATTTT
>Ga0308166_1001867_pt1 | contig 21010 bp, 32 predicted proteins | sample PhyCR2_2_FD_202137 | JGI IMG/M metagenome (GOLD analysis project Ga0308166, IMG submission 202137) | Phyllosphere microbial communities from UC Gill Tract Community Farm, Albany, California, United States - DLSLCC.R2 | ecosystem: Host-associated > Plants > Phyllosphere > Unclassified | place... | reverse complement strand
TCTCTACACCTAAATTTGCCATCCCTGAATTACCAATGCAGATTCAAACGATTCGTCAATATTTGCCGCATCGTTATCCTTTCTTATTGGTTGATCGTGTGACTGAAGTTACTGACAATAGTATTGTTGGTTATAAAAATGTTTCTATCAATGAAGAGTTCCTACAAGGACATTTTCCAGAATATCCAATTATGCCGGGTGTTCTAATTGTAGAAGCATTAGCTCAAGTTTCGGGCGTTCTAGGTTTTATTATGAACAATGAGACGCCAAAACCAGGTTCTTTATTCCTCTTTGCTGGTGCAGAAAAGGTAAGATTTAAAAAACAAGTAGTTGCTGGCGACCAACTTGTATTAAAATCTGAATTAGTAATGCAAAAACGCGGTATCTACAAATATAACTGTACGGCTACCGTTGACGGTATTGTAGCAACAACCGCTGAAATTATGATTTCACACCAAAAAACAGAGCAGGCATGAGCAATCACGATTTAATTCATTCTACGGCCATTATTGATCCATCTGCAGTGATTGCCCCGGATGTCCAGATAGGACCTTATTGTATTATTGGTCCAAATGTGACGATTGGCGCTGGTACTAAATTACATTCACATGTTGTAGTTGGTGGTTTTACCAAAATTGGTCAAAATAATGAGATTTTCCAGTTTGCAAGTGTTGGTGAAGTTTGCCAAGACTTGAAATATCAAGGTGAAGAAACTTGGTTAGAGATTGGAGATCATAATTTAATTCGTGAGCATTGCAGTTTACATAGAGGAACTGTACAAGATAATGCTTTAACTAAAATAGGTAGTCATAACTTATTGATGGTTAATACGCATATTGCACATGACTGTATTGTTGGTGATCATAATATTTTCGCAAATAATGTTGGTGTTGCTGGACACGTCCATATTGGTGATCATGTCATTATTGGTGGTAATTCGGGAATTCATCAATTCTGTAAAATCGATTCTTACAGTATGGTTGGTGGAGCATCTTTAATTTTAAAAGATGTGCCAGCTTATGTTATGGCATCTGGTAATCCAGCACATGCGTTTGGTATTAATATAGAAGGTATGCGCCGAAAGGGTTGGTCTAAGGATACAATTCAAGGTCTTAGAGAAGCTTATAAATTGATTTTTAAATCAGGCCTGACTTCTGTTCAAGCTGTTGAGCAGATTAAAAATGATATTCTTCCGAATGTTCCAGAAGCTCAATTATTAATTGACTCTGTTGAGCAATCAGAACGTGGTATTGTGCGTTAAGCCGTGATATTCAAAAAAAGACACCGCAATCTGCGGTGTCTTTTTTTCTTAAAAACTTTTATTTATTAAAAAATTTGGCTTCTTCAGATTTTGGATACTGACTTAAGATTTTAGCTTTATATTGGTTTGCTGAAACAGTGTTTTTATCAACATCTTTGGCAATACTGTAGAGTTGATAAAGTGCGCGAGGAGCTTTGCTAGAATTTGGGTATTGCTTAGCGACAACATTATAGTTCTTTTTAGCTTCATTATAATTTACCGGATCAGTTGCTAAATTAAACTCGGCTAACCAAAAATAGGCATTCCCTGTATAAACGCTATTAGGATGATTTTTGATAAAGTTTTGCATTGGAGCAATCGCTTTTTTCGCTCCACCTTGTTTGTAGGCATCTAAAGCGACAGTATAAGCTGCTTTTTCAAGTTCTACAGGGTTCGATTGGTTTTGCGTAGCAGGCGATGAAGCTGGTTGTGTTACTTGCGTTTGTGAGGGGGAAGTAACTTGACTTGCAGCAGTTGTAGTAGTACTACTAGCTGCTTTATTGTCGGTAGGAGGAGCTTCTGAGCTTCCGGTAGCTGTAGCATCACTATTTGCTGTATTGTCTGGTGCTGCACTTTCTGGATCTACTTTTTGATTTAGTAATTCCAAACGCTGGTCTAAATCAGTATAGCGATTAGATAAATCTTTTTTCAGTTGTTCAATATCATTCGATTGTTCTTCTAACTGACCGCGTAAGGTACGTATATCATTTTCTAATTGTTGGTTTTTTTGCATCAATTCCCAATTTAAATTACTTGGGACTGAAGCATTATTCGATGAAGTGTTAGTTGAACTACCACCACTTTGACTTAAACCGCGCGATTCAATTGGAATATTGGCATAGAGAGAAGTAGTGCTCATTAAGGCAATAAATAATAAAGAATGCTTCATCAATCGCATGAGTATAGGTCCATAATTTTATGTAAAAGCTAACTTGAGAAGGGAATATGTAAACTATTCACATTAGCTATCTAAGGTTTTAATTGATCATTGCAATTAAAACAGCTAACAATATAAATGCAAGAATAGTTTACAATCTTCAAGCATATTTTATTCAAAATAAGTATCAAGAAAGAATATAAGATAAGAGATTCTAGGAATTTATATGTTTTTGACGATGAATTAATCAATTGAAACATAAACTTGCTTAAAATTGAGAAGAAGGCTTGCAACTCTTTTAAAAATCTCTATACTCTGTTTTGCAATGGTAGCCCCGCTGGTGGCTTCGCAATTGTACTCTGTGAACCCCGCCAGGACCGGAAGGTAGCAACGGTAGCAGATCTATGATGTGCCGAAGTTTTGCTAGTGGGGTTGCCACCATTTTCTAATCCTATCTCCGTTGGATTGCCTTCATAATTACATCTAAATCAAATCCTCTATATTGTAAAAACCTCATCTGTTTTGCTTTAAGTTTAGGATCTTTTTCTACTTCTTCACCAAACTTTTTCACTTTAAGTTGATAAGCCTGTTCCACCCAATCAATGTTATGAATTTCATCTGCAATTAAATCATTTTCGATTTGTTTAGTTTTTAAAGCTTGTTTGATGCGTTTTGGTCCTTTGCCTTTACGAATTTGGCTAGCCAATGTTAGTTCTGCAACGCGTTGGTCACTTTGATAATTTTGCTCAGATAACTCTTCAACAAGTTGCTTAACCTCTTCAGGGTTTTGTGCGTAACGATTCAATTTCTCGATAAGTTCTGCTTTCGAATAATCTCGACGAGTCAATAACGCAAAAGCATATGAGCGCAACCGTTGACCTGTTAGCAAAGCGCGTTGTTGGGGCTGTTCTTCTGTTCTTTTGAACATATTTAATATTTCCTTGTAAAAAACGCCCCGAAGGGCGTTTTAAGACTTATAAGCGGTAATTAAGACTCTAATAGAAGATCTTCTTCTTCATCTTCCACTTGTACAGCGCCATTAGTACCCGTAGTTAGCAGTTGTTCACGGATAATCTTTTCAATTTCTCCAGCCATTTGAGGATTTTCTTCAAAGTGGCGGATAACATTGTTTTTACCTTGGCCAATTTTATTGCCTTGATATGAATACCAAGCGCCTGCTTTTTGCACGATATCTTGTTGTACAGCTAAATCTACAAGTTCGCCAAGCTGGTTTGTACCTTTACCATATAGGATTTGGAAAATAGCTTCTTTGAAAGGAGGAGCCATTTTGTTTTTAACAACTTTAACTCGAGTTTCAGAGCCGATGATTTCATCACCTTCTTTGACTTGACCAATACGGCGGATATCTAAACGTACAGAAGCATAGAACTTCAATGCGTTACCACCAGTCGTAGTCTCAGGGCTACCAAACATTACACCAATTTTCATACGGATCTGGTTAATGAAAATAACCATACAGTTCGAGCGTTTAGCGTTACCCGTAATTTTACGTAATGCCTGACTCATTAAGCGAGCTTGTAAGCCCATGTGAGAGTCACCCATTTCGCCTTCAATTTCTGCTTTAGGAGTAAGAGCAGCCACTGAGTCGACAACGATTAAATCAATTGCACCAGAGCGAACTAGCATGTCTGCAATCTCAAGTGCTTGTTCACCGTTATCAGGTTGCGATACAAGTAGATTATCAATGTCCACGCCCAGCTTACGTGCATATTGTGGATCTAATGCGTGTTCTGCATCGATAAATGCACAAGTACCACCAGCTTTTTGACATTGTGCAATCGCTTGGAGAGTCATTGTGGTTTTACCAGAAGATTCTGGACCATAAATCTCAACGATACGACCTTTCGGTAAACCGCCAATCCCCAATGCAATATCTAAAGTCAAAGAACCTGTAGATACAGCTTCAACTGCTTGAACAGTGTTGTCACCGAGACGCATCACCGTATTTTTGCCAAATTGCTTCTCAATTTGACTTAGCGCGGCTTGTAATGCTTTGCTTTTATTCTCATCCATCTCAAAAACCTCAATACTCTAAGTTCATCACGTTTAACCCAAGTGGATGCATTGAATCTCAACTTGTTTCACAGGGCTAATAGTGACAGATTTTTTCTATAGCTTCTATGTGTTGTCTGTGTGTGTGCGACACAACTCGACGTTTTTATTCATCACCATACGACCAGTGTTGATCATTGTCCTGTTTAAACCGATTAATCTGTCTACGATCCTTTTTACTCGGTCTATGATCAGGTCGAGCAAGATTATGCAATTTTCGTTGGGATGCAATCAACTCCCGTCTAGCAATACTTACTTCTGTTTCTTCATAAAGTTGCTGGGCAACTGGTGCTGGACCACGTGTGTTCGAAAGCGCTTTTACGACAACGGTTTTTTTATCAAAACCTTGTTGAATAATAAGTTCCATTCCAATGCGAATTTCTTTGGAAACTTTTACACGCTCATTATTGTGATGTACTTTACCTCCTTCGATTGCTGCTTTAGCAATTGAACGAGTTTTAAAAAAACGAGCAGCCCATAACCATTTGTCGATACGCATGGTCTCTACAGCATCGTTTTCAAGCGATTTTGACATCATTATCCTTTCTATCAATTTGATTCAATATAAACAGCAATTCTGTAAGTCGATCTAGCGCTTTATATTCTAAATCTTCATGCTTTCTTACATCCTTTAGAGTTGAGGGCTGCAAGATAGTAAACAAGTGCTTGATACCAAATTTTTCAGCTGTTTTTAGTACAGGAGCTGTATCATCAATAAAAATGGTTACGTCTGGGTCAAAAGGGTGTAATTTTTGGAGCTCTTGCCAAAAATGAATATCTTCTTTTGCATAACCAATTTGTTCACTCGATACGGTTACCTCAAAGAAGTGTTCAATTGCAACATTATCGAGCTTTAACCGTAAGCTTGCACGATCGGCATTTGTAACTAACCAACAACTATATCCTTGCTTTTTCAGTTCCTGTAGAAGCTCAATACAACCAGACCGAGCTTGAATTTTTGTCTGAAATTCTTGCTGTAATTTGAGTACATCAACGCCTACAGTTTTGGTCCAATAAGCTGATGAATACCAAACAAGCGTATGTCTATGTGATTGATAAAACTGATATAGTGTTTTTTGGCTCTGGTCGAGTGGAAGTTGATGTATCTCTGCATGTCGCTTAGGAAGACATTCATTCCAGATGAAATCATCAAAAGCGAGATCTAATAGCGTACCATCCATGTCAAACATTACAATCTTAGGCATGCGTCAAAAATCTCCAAAGATATTCAAAGCACAATTTTTCAAATGATTTAGTCATATAACCTTTAAAAAATAATAATTTGTGTTTGTTTTGTGGCGTTCAAAGAAATTCAAAGCTCAACAAAGTAATTCATGCAACAAACAAAAATTTGTACAAGGATTTGTACAAAATATTATAGCTGGCATGGACGGTAAGTTGCTTAAGATATTTTGTAAGTTGGTTTTTTATGATGTGAAAATGGCTTTAAGTGATACCTGGTTAAAATCAAATAATGGGAAGTTGAGAGAGGCTACTCAAGTTGTAAATGATAGAGACGGTTTATCAGTTCGCATTTCCCCAAAAGGGAAAATTGTTTTTCAAATGAGGTATAGATTTAACAACTCATCGAAACGTATCGACCTTGGTACTTACCCGATGATGTCCTTGAAAGAGGCAAGGGCAGAAGTTCTAGAAAATAAAAAGGAATTAGATAAAGGAAGAGATCCACTACAACTAAAATTAAAAAAAGAGACAGCATATTTAGCGCAACCAACTGTTCGGCAAATATGTGTTGAATTCTTCGATACTGCAGCCGCGCATAAAGCAGCATGTAAAGATGATAAAAGAGCTTTTGAATTACATGTTTTTCCTAGATTAGGTAAACGTATTTGTGATGAGGTTACTTTACAAGAATGGTCGCAGCTTCTATTTACTATAGTTAGTTATGCAAAAACTGTAGCAGTAAAAGTATTAGGTAATTTGAAGCTAATCATGAAGTGGGGTTGCATTCATGGAAAATTAAAAGAACAGACTTTATTACATATAAGAGCAATTGATTTAAATGTTCGTAAAAATCCTAGGACGAGATATTTAACAGAACAAGAAATTTTCTGGGTAATCCATGCAACATTTCTATCAACTGGAATATCACCTAAAAACAAATTAATGATACTGATGTTATTAATATTTGGTTGTCGAGTAGGTGAGTTGAGAACAGCTAAAAAGAGTGACTTTGACTTTCAGAATCATACTTGGACAATTCCTCCTGAGCAGCATAAGACAGGTGCAAGATCAAGAAAAGCAATTGTTAGACCTTTGATTCCTCAGGTAGAAGTTTTAATTAAACAAGCTTTTGAACTTTCTCCACCAGATTGTGAGTGGGCTTTCCCAATTATTAGGGCACAAAAATATAAACCTACACAGAAAGGATTTCAAACAACCATTCCTATTTACATTAATGAAAACGTCAAACGATATTTTGATGTTGATATGAACCACTGGACAACACATGATTTGAGAAGAACAATGCGTACACACATTGCTGAATTTGCTCCACCGCACATTTGTGAAATTATGCTTGGACATGCTTTACCACAAATATGGGGAACTTATGATTTAAATCAATATCTAGAACCTCAGGCACAAGCTTATGCAAAATGGTTTAATAAGCTTTGTGCCATTATAAATAACTACGAAAGATTTGATATTAAAGGCTCAATTTCAAGTGCTTCTAAATATCCATTTCTACTTTCCCAAGAGGCTACGGCTTTAACGCCATATAAGTTAGTAGCTCTTCCATGACCTCTAACAATTGGCTCTGGAAAGGGGTCGGAACCCCTTTCCCGCATATTTTTTAAAGTACCTTTAGAAATTTTGTACCTTTGTAAAATCTCTGGAGTTGAGATGTAAATTGCCATTTAATTTAGACCTCCATATTTTCCACTTTTCTAAAAACAGTACCTTCTGGATCTACTCCAAAATATTCGCATATCTGACGAGCTTTTGTTGAACCTGGTCCCAATCTACTAACGTGCACCCAATTAGTATCTGATTTACGCTTTTTAGGTGCATTTTGAATCGCTAAAAAATAAAGTTGTTCAAAGTCAAATCCATTCACACCTCAGCTCCCGATTCACTTTCTACTATCATTGCCTTATCAATTGCTTCACGTTTTGTTTGATGAACAGTCTCTGTTAAACGTTCCCATCCACTAATCCAATAAACAGCATTTACACAAAACCCTTCACCAGTTTTGTCATAGTTTTCATCGTAATTAACATCAGTTGTGACCAATCTCGGTTCTTGCAGCATGAAATCTAAGCGCGCTGTATCTTTTGCTTGATCCTCGGTAACGAGTACACCTTCTGGGACCGCCTGAGTATTTGCTTTTATCTGCCATAATTCCCAACCTATTTGAGCCTTAGAATTTGTATATTCTCCATCTTCAAGTTCGAGTTCGTGCTGTTTACCACCAACATTTAAATAAGCTTCTTCAAAATTCTCTCTTTCATTTATGTTCAATTAAGCCACCATTTGATAATTGAATTTCATTGATTTAGAAATGCCACGCATTCGAAGCTGGTTAATAAAACGTTTATCCTTATTCATCCAAACCCGGCAAAATGAAGTAAATCTTTTTTGACAGACTTCATTCATTTCAAAACCTTTTTTTGTTTCTATTAGAGAAATCTTTGCCACTTCTTTGCCACGCTTCATAACAATGAATCCTTTTTTATAAGAAGGATAGAATCCACTTTCTGACATCCAAACAGTGAATGGGTATGACATAGAGTCAGGGATGTACTTCATCATGTTAGAATCTCCAAATGGAATCTTTAAGTTTCGCTTTGAAGAGCAAAGCTTCAGTTTCATTAAGTGATACATTTAAGAAAACTTGGGTTCGTTTACCGATCACAGTAAAAGTTCTAGTTTTGCTGTTATAAATTTGAATCATTGAGGCGACTCCAATAAAAAGTTACCTTCAACCTCAAGTTCTTTTCTTCTTTTTATAACTAGGTCCATTAGACGTTCTTGAATACGTTCATCAGCTTCTGAAATATCAATTTCAAGGGCATCTAATGTAGTCAGGTCCTTTGCTTGTCTGATCTTTTCCCCAATAGAAATATTTTTTTTAGAGTGACCAGCAATAATTACTAAATGCTTATTTAGTTCGGTTTTAAATAAACTCTGATCTTCAGTAGCCCAGTCTTTGGTTTCCTCAATGAGACTATTAGCATCATCTGCAGATTTGGTTTTCTTTAGCTTTACTATAAGATCAGATAAAGGGCTAGGCTCAACAGGTTTACCGTTATGGTAACGTGTCCAGTTTTCTTTGGTCTCTACTTTTTTTGATTTCTTAGGTGCTTTCCCCACAGGTGTAGATTCCGATTCAGAATCTACTTTAGAATCAATTGGACCCAAAACACTTAGAATGTTGTCATCATCTTTACTCGTTAAACCTACTTCACCACTAATAATTGCATTCAGTAGATTTTTAAACTCATCACACCAATAAAGTGATTTTACAAATACACGTAACTCACCATAATCATGTGATTTGCGTTTAATAAATGCTTCAGCAGCTGAACGTGTTAGATGGCAATTAATATCTTCCCAAAAATATTTACCATGGCAGATATGAACGTTGCGCTCGTTCCAATCCGTTAAGATATTGATTTGTGTAGATGTTTTGACATCGAGGAAAAGCTCATCTTCTTCATCAATAGCTAAGCCATTTAAATCATGTTTATCACTAGCTTTAAGTGATTCAAAAAAATCTTCAACAGATTTATATTTTGAGTCTTGATCTACATCTACAATATTCGTTATTTCAACTGAATCATGTGTAGGGTCTAATCCCCAGACAATATTTTTTGCTTGAACAACGAAAATAGGTGAATCAGTACCAGCGTTATCTTTTTCCCAAGAATTTTTGAGTTGTTTGGTAAACTCCGCCCATGTTTCAGGCGTGAATAATTGTGTTTGCATATTCTCAAACCTTTAAATATTTTCTAGTGCTTTACGCAAATGTAGATCTAAATCTTGTTTGGCAAGTAACCATGAGATATATGGTCTAGGCAGCTCTTTAAGCGGAGTTCCTTTATGTTTACCCCATGTCATTATTTTGGGTAAACGCACTGCTTCAGACATAAGGAATAATGAGTTCAGATCTTTAATTCCCAACCGTTCAATAAGAGCTATCAGAATAATCCCAGTAAAATAAATATTCGCCCGAGCTGAATGTGCATGTCTTAAATGCTTTCGTGCTTCTTCTCGGTTGCTCATCACGAAATAGTAAAGAACAGCCAACTTATGACTTGGTAAATTAGGCCAGACATCTCTAGCTAAAGCTAAAGTGCAAATAGTCTTTGCCTTAATTGCTGGACCACATTTATTGAGAGCTTTGATGTCGTAATCAATATTGTGGCCGACTATGAACTCAACACCTTCTGGTAGCCGAAACGATTCGCAGCTTGGTTGACCTTCAATATCCGCCTCAATGATGTTGTGCACAGCCATTGCTTCAATATCAATAGGTTCTGGACAAGAGAAATACCGGCTAAATGCATGATCTTTGTGAATCTGAATTTGACCACATTCGAAGTTAAATGGCGTATAAGCAATTTCGATTGGATAACCATTTAATGTATTGGTTTCTGTGTCAACAATTAGTGCTTTCATTAAAATGACCCCAATTATCGTGTACCTAAAAAACCACGGCGCATTTTATAAGCTTTCCGATCAGGGGAAGGGATGTGTGTTTTTTGAAGAATTTGATCTAACTCGCGTCCTCTACGAAATTTAATTTCAGTTTGTAAATTGCGTAAAATCCATTCTTTGGTATTTAACGTATATTGTGAAACAGGAGTTAATTCACCAGCTCCATCAATTGTATAAACGCGAGTTAGCGTGTGATTTGCTGCATAAGTAGTAGGTCCTAAACGTACTTTGTATAAACCCCGCTCTTCATCTTTCCCAATAAACTCACGGAAACGGGATTTTGGATTAGCTTGGCCATTTGCAAAATTTTGAGTTCTTTTCGCACCACGTAAAAAATTAGTTCTCATTGTGCACCACCTAATTTCACTACTCGTACTTGGACTTCAACTGGTTCGCCTGAGTTAAATTGTTGTCGCCAATGTTGTGCCTTCTGCTCACGCATTTGGGCTTCTGCATCACATGCATAAAGAAAGGCAATAGCTAATGCACTAAATATAAGGAAGCATAAAAAATACGGCCATTTACTATCTTTTTTAAACTTAAGATCCTCTGCTGATGGATGCTGATAAAGCTTAGAAGTAGCCGGTTTATTTGTTTTATTCCCACTTAGTTCAGGTACAAAACAAATAGGGGTAGATGGGGCAGATTGACTGCCTAGGTATTTCTGATTCATAATAAATCGCCTTAATACGCACAGTATTGGTAGGAAAAAGCCCTGATAGCCGTCCAAAGTTTTCGGGGCTTTTTTCATTTCTAAGCTTTTGCTTCAAAAAGCTGCTCAGTATGTTTAGCAAATAGAGATACATCTCCACCCGTATTTACATACATGGGTGTTTTATCTCTATGCTCTTCCACACATTTGCCTTTAGGAAGTGGGGCATTTGAAACTAATTTATGTTCTACAGTTATGTTGTTGTGACCAGCACCTTTAGAGAACTTAAGTTGGATTGTAATTACGCCTACTTTTTGAGTTTCCATTGCAGCAGTTGCAACTTTACTAACCGCATGACTTAGCTGGTCAGCGAATGCACCGCCGTCAATGTCATTAATGAATTCTTCGCAATCTGTAGGGCGTAAATTAGTCATCATTTAATTCACTGTTAGATGTGTTGGTGAAATTATTATGCATAAGTGCATAACTTAATGCAATAGTGCATTATGCAAATATGCATTATTTTTATTTTTTTAATTATGATGCAATAAAAAACCGCTACTAGAGCGGTTTTTCGGGATGAGGATTATACTATTAATTTAAAAAGTTAATTTACTGAATGAATAGATTAAATCTTTAAATTTTCAACTGTAAGCTTAAGCATTCTTGCTAATTCCATGTCAAAACCATGCAAAGCATTTTTAATAATGTTGCCTGCCATATCATGATTTTCAAAATGATCCATTGTAAATGCTTGAGTTACAAGAGGATGATGCTCATTTGTGAGTTGTTTTATATTCATGAGAATCGATGCAGCTATATCAGGTGATGATCTTACAACCTCTTCAACAAATGTTGTGAGAAGAGCTTGTCTACCAATCAAGTCAGCAGTGGTAACTTCAGTATTTTTCATCACTTAACGTCTCACCTTGCGACCTTCGGATTTCCACCAATATTGACCAATGATTTGAACATTTTCAGCCTCAATCCGAGCTGGAGAGTAGTATTCATCAGGATATTTAACTTTGTCAGTGTTACGAGAAACAGCTTTAAAACCACCTCTACCTTGTTCATTCCATTCAAATAACATTTTGATTTTCAATTCATCACCTCTTAAAAAGGCATAAATTTCACCATCAAAAATTCTTTTTGCTGATGTATCAATAGATATTCTTTGACCTGGATAAAGGTCAGGCACCATGCTTTCACCATCCACAACGATGACTTTTGCACAGTCTGGTTTTACGTCATACCTTCTAATTTCATTCACTGGAAATAAGAATTTATGCGGGCTTTGCTGCTCTATATTCAAGTAACCACCTCCGGCACTAACTTTAATTTCACTATAGAAATCAATAGCTACATAACCATCAGGGATAGGGTCACCTTCTTCATATAAATGAATTTCGGTATCGTAAATTTTATTGTTATCAGGACCTGGATTATGTTGATTTTGATTTCTTTCTAATAAAGATAAGTCTTTATCAAATAATTCATTAACAGTAACGCCTGCCCATTTAGCAATAGGTTCTAATGTAGAGCGTCTAGGATCTTTAGTAATTCCGTTCAAAATGCGGAAAACAGTCGATTGCTTAATCTCTGGATTCTTTTGCTCAAGATCATTTGGATTTGTTTCATGTTTATTAAGCAAGTATTCAAGATTCGATTTCAGGTAATTCATAGATTTCACCAGTAATTCCGCGAAACCATTTTATGCGCAAACGCATAATTTGGGTAAAATAACTCACTTATGCATTGACGATAATGCAAATATGCATAATAATTTGCATAAATCGGTCTAGACGTAAGAGCTAATTATGACACTTAAAGAAAAAATCCTTTTTTTAACAAGCACTCGTGGGTTCACCCAACAACAAGTAAGTGAAGAAACCGGGATTGAGCAAAGTTCAGTTTCTCGGATTTTAAATAACACCCAAAAAAATATTGGATATGAAAAAGGTGTGGCATTAGATGCTTTCGTAAATCGTGAAAAGAAAAACGTCCAATCCAAAACTTCTTAAAGGTTTTCTCTCTATATCTATGTAATGAGGTATGTATGGCTGAAAAACTTTTAGCAAATGCTTCAGCAAAATTATCTTTAGAGGAAAAAGCAAAGATGGAATGGATTGCCAAGTTAGAGGGCAAGAATTCTCTATCAAATCTCATCCGCTCTATGTGTAAGAAAAAGATTTCAGAAGTAGAAGGTGAGATGGCTAATAAAAGCTCTCTAGAAGTAATTAAAAACATTTGCACAAGAAAAATCTCAGAAGCTGAAAGTGAATATGAGTTTCTCAGAAATGTTTTTATTGGGTCAAAACAAAACGGGTATACCGAAGATACCTTTGAATTAGTGCCATTACGGGCCGAAAAATCACGGCATACAAATGCTTGTGATAAATCAGTCCAGCTCGATCTACTTAGCTGGAAATAAAAAACCACTTCCTGCGCCAACAGGAAATGGTCATGGCTGTTCAAAACCTTGGAAGAAATGAACGTGAGTAATTTAGCAAATCATCCTTGCTCAGGCAAATGCACTGATTTTAATGAAGAACAGTGCTCAACTTGTCTTATTAAACAAGATGCCCCGCATCAAATCGTAGAACTTCAAACCGATGAAGACAAAACGTCAAAAAAGGTTTGGCCGTTTGGAACTAACCATACAGATTCTGAAAGTACACCTTGGAAGCGTGATGATCAGAACAATTGGTGGTTTTGGCAAGAAAACTTTGGCTGGTCACGGTATGTAGGACCAGTGAATAAAGCTTTCTTAGATTCGCGTTTTGAAGTGGGGGAAGCTCAATGATTTATGAAATCAGTAAACATCAAGAAAAATTCAGTTTTGAAGCACCTAATTTAAAAATTGCTGCTTTAGTCGTTTGCACTTTATGTCATGGACAATATCCAGCGATATCCATAGATGGTGAAAAGGCAATACCACCATTTATTTTTGGTGGTCATGATGAATGGTTCATTTCCAATTTTGGTAAAAATTTTGTCGAAACTCTTAATGAAGTACTTTCTCAGGAGAAGGAACAACTTTATATAAGTTTAAATTCCGTCTTAATGGGGACTGGAGTAGGAAGAAAGGCATATCAGGAATCTAAAGAATTTACACTTAAGACACCTAAGCAAGTGTTAGAACATTCGAAAGATAGACTGAACTCTAAATTCAACAATTTTTGTCAATATGCTTGGGCGTTTGCTGAACAAGTGAGCTTGTATAAACCAGCTCAGGAAGGTGAAGCATGAGAGATCGTTTTTACATCGCATGCTTCAGAGATAATGTAGGACCTAATGTAAGTTTTCATCGCCATCAATTTGCAGGTTATCACACTGATATTGATCAAGCATATGTTTGTACATTAGAGGAAGCCCAGCGTCAGTTCAATCAGGCTAGAGAATTTGAACGTCCAATTTCTGCTGATCATGTTGATGCGTTAGCAGTATGGAAAGTCGATCACCAAACGATACCTAACAACACACAAATTCTTGATGGTGTTTTCGGTTATGCGGTTTTCGTTCAAGGTAAATATTCTGGGAATGATGTCTTTTGGTTAAATAAAAGCTCTTTTGATATAGCTACTGATTTTGAAAAAGCATCTTATTTTTCCAAAGATGAGGTAAGTCAATTAGGTGAAAAGTACATTGCTATACCTTTTCACTTAGCTGAAAAAGCAAAGCGTAGAACTTTTGATTTTAATCTGTATAACCCTCGAATCATGACTCAAGGCGCAGGCTTGAAAATGCCTGAACATCTAAAAAGAGCTAAAAGAAAAGTCAAAAATCCTCAAACACGATTTAACTGCCCGAATTGCGGAAAAATCGTTTGGCAATACAACCCCTATGAATTTGATCACTGTGATCATTGCGGGCAAGTGGGGGAATATTAAGTGAATAAAATTTTATTTGGTGATTGCCGTGCTCTGATATCACAAATGATTCAAGAAGGGGTGAAGGCTCAAACTTGTGTAACTTCCCCGCCATATTTTGGATTACGTGATTACGGGGTAGATGGTCAATTAGGCTTAGAAAGCACTGTAGATGAATACGTTCAGAATATGGTTGAAGTATTTCGCTTGGTTAGAGAGCTCCTACATGATGATGGAACCCTATGGTTGAATCTTGGTGATAGTTACGCAGGTTCAGGCCGTGGAATGACTCGCACTGGGCTAAATGATGGTAAAAACCCAAAAACAAAAGGGTTATTTTTACCAAAGCAAAATGCAGCTCAATCAAATCTAAAGCCTAAAGATTTGATAGGTATTCCATGGAAAGTAGCTTTTGCTCTTCAAGCTGATGGCTGGTATTTGCGCCAAGATATTATTTGGCATAAACCAAATCCTATGCCTGAGAGTATTACTGACCGTTGTACTAAAGCACATGAGTATATTTTCCTATTTAGTAAATCCCGTAGATATTACTTTGATCATGTAGCTATTAAAGAGCCGGTTGCTGAAAGCTCTATTAAAAGACTTTCTCAAAATCTTGATCAACAACAGGGCAGTACACGTGTTGTTAGTAAACATAACGGACTAATGAAAGCTGTTTACTCGAGATCTTCAAGAGATAGTTTTAAAAGAATTAATAGTAAGAGAGCTGCTGTTCACCCTAATCAAAATATGGGTACTCACCGTGCAGACAGAAAAGACAGTAATTATGACCTTCTCACCAGAAATAAGCGTTCTGTGTGGCAAGTCTCGACTAAACCATACAAAGGTGCGCATTTCGCCACGTTTCCAATGGACTTAATTGAGCCCTGTATCTTGGCGGGATCTCGAGTAAATGATGTGGTATTTGATCCATTCATGGGCAGTGGTACCACTGCAGCCGTAGCAAAGAAATTCCATAGACAGTATTTAGGTTGTGAGTTAAATCCAGCATACGAGACTTTGCAGAAAGAAAGACTGTCTGAGATTCAAAACCAAACAAATATGGAATTACCTCTAGAAGGGATTTGCTATGTCTAATTATTTGGGAACTAGATCATATTTTACGACAGTTAATCGCAATTATACAAAATACCATGAGGCAGCTTAAGAAATGGCAAGATCTAGAAATATTAAGCCCTCATTCTTTATGAATGAAGACATTATTGAATTACCTTTTGAAGCTCGCTTGTTATTTATCGGGCTATGGATTCTAGCAGACCGTGAAGGTCGTTTAGAAAATCGACCTAAAAAAATCAAAATGTCTTTATTTCCTGCAGACGATATAAACGTTGCAGAACAGTTAGAGAACATTTCTAAGTTCGGTTTTATCGAGTTATATAACGCTGACGGTATTGATGTTATCCAAATCGTTAACTTTGTTAAGCATCAAAACCCACACGGCCTAGAGAAAGATAGTGAACTACCAAACCGTAATGGTATCTATACTGCGTACTATCGTAACCCGAAAAACAAAACGATTGTAGGAAAGCCAATTCAGCTAAATAAGACTGATTTGAAGCATTTTTACGATAAAACAGGTCCATTTGCCCCTCAAAATAGTAATTCTGCTGGTGAAAACAGTTATCAAGATAACGAATCGAACCAATCAAACAGTATTGAGAATAAACAAGAACAGTTAGATAACGGTTCTAAAACTGTTTCTATCTCAGACCAAAACGCCCTGAATCCTGAATCCTTTAATCTGAATCCTGATTCACTGAATCCTGAAACCTTTAATCAGAATCCAGAAGGGAATAACAACTCCGCCGTTGGCGAAGTTGATTCATCGACTCAAGCAAAATTTAGTTTCAAGAGTACTTTGAAAAAAAATGGTGTACCTGAGAAAGACGCTGCTGAATTCTTACAGGTTCGTAAAGCGAAGAAAGCTCAAAATACCGAAAACGCTTTTGACGCACTTTTGAATGAAGCCCAAAAAGCAGGAATCACACTTCAGCAAGCTGTTGAATATTGTTTGAAAAGACAAAATCCTTGGGGTGCATTCAAAGCATCTTGGTACCTAAACGAAAATCCCGAAATGACTACTGGTCAACAGTCAAACCATCAATCGTTACCACGCAACGTAAATGATCAATGGGGAGCACCAAAAAAATATGAACCGGTTGCTCACACAGCTGTGAAGGGTGAATTGATATGAACGCAATGCCTCAAAAATTGGAGTATAAAATTTCCCATACAAACCAGATCTGTAAGATCCACAAAGAACACATGATCAATGTGCATGGTCGAATCGTTTGTCAGTCTTGTGTTGAAAAAATCATGAAGCAGTCAAATGAAAAATACGAAATCGATAAGAATATTCGTATTTTAAATTTGAAAATGGCTCGAGCTGGTATCCCTAAAAGACATGTAAATAGCGGTTTTGGCAACTATGCAGTAACTCACAAAGGACAAGACAAAGCTCGTAAAACTTGTGAAAAATTCACTATGGATTTCAATTCAGGTGTTTTTCGAAATTTGCTTCTTGTCGGCCGTACTGGTACGGGTAAAACACATCTAGGTTCATCTATTCTGAAAAACATCATCATTAAAAATACAGAGGCTATCTACATAACATCTGCAGACTTAGCTGAAGATATCGCGGGTGCCTATCGCCGTAGCGGTGATAGTGAAGATGAAGCGCTAAAACGCTATGTGAAAAAGGATTTATTAATTATTGACGAATACGGTTTGCATGACCGTGCTGAAAAACGTCCTCAACTGCTTGAGAGTGTTCATAAGGTTCTACTCACTCGTTATGACGAGTTGAAGCCAACAGTAGTGATTTCAAACCTAAGTCTTTCTGAGGTCCGCGAAGATCTTGGGGACAGGCTTTGGTCAAGATTCCAACATGATGGCTTAGATATTGTTGAATGTGATTGGGATGATGCTCGTATAGGGGGAGGTAAAGCACAATGAACGCATTTGTTGATATGAAAAAATCTGAATACGCATTAGTTGCTTACTCAAACGTAGCAGCCAAATCAAAAGAGCGTAAAGCGCTCGAAAAAGAAGTAAAAAAATGGTTGAAACAACCTGGTAATAAAATTCAACCAGTTCAACCAAAGCAGTTTGAATCTATGGTTCACGGAAATCCGCGCGCTTATAAACGAATGGGTTGCCGCTGTGAAATCTGTGTTACTTGGGCCATATCCTCAGGTTTTGTAAAAACTAAGCCTAAGTCAGAGACAAAACGTGGACCAGATGAGCGTCAAATGCGAATACAGGCACAAAAAGAAGGTTTAAGTAGCTTTGCTAAGGTATTTGAAGAAGATTGGCAATTATTAGCTTTTGAGATCGGTTATGCAGTTACAGCTTTTCAACTTAAACGGGTTTATCAAGGAAAGTCAGAAATAGATCAATATTTCACATGGAAATATGTGAAGAAAATTGCGGATCAGTTAGTTGAAGAAAAGTTAAAAGCTGAAGGGGGAGTGTAAAAATGAAAACTAAATTATCCAGCAAAAAACGCTCAAAAAAATACAATCCAAACAAACTAACCCCAGTGCAAGTTCAAGCTAATCAGAGAAAGGCAGAATTGCGTAGAGAAGCTGCTCAAGAATATGAGTTCAGCATGCGTTTTGTTTCAAGTGAGATACGAGAATTTTTAAAGCAGAAAGAGATTGATGAAGCCTACTTACTAAAACAATTTCCAAATGCTCAATCAGTACCTTACCACTTCAGTATCGCTGCATATGATTATCAGGATTTGGCAATTGTTCAAGTACTCGAGCATGTTGATGAGTGTGAACAATGGGATGTGGATTTGACCATTACTATGTCGGATAGAACTGATATGTATGAAGGCTCATTAATTGTAAATCAGTCTTTTATCGCTCCAAAGATGAATTACTTTGAATTTTGGTCAGGGAAAAATGATTGTTATGTTGATTTAGGTGGTGGCATACGCGTTAAAGGCTGGAAAGGCTTAAATGATGAAATTTTAAGAGCCTTAGAACATAACAAAAAGATTCCTGATGGCTTTGGAATAGATCGTATTGAAGTCAGTTTATCGACCTCAGCCAGATTTATAAGTGTACACACTTATCAAGAATTCTTAAATGTTGCCGAATGGGTAAATAAGGGGATAGCTGAGGAGCAATTACGAAAACTTTGGATTACTGACCAATTGATCGGTAATGGTAGATCCTTTGGTTATGAGGGCGCAGCATGATGAGAAGACTAAGACAACGCCAGCGTCAGCAACGAAGTATTTGGGCATTGGTAAACAACCCAACAACTGGTGAATTCACAAATTTCAAAGTGGGTGATGAGGTAGTTCCTGTGGCTAAGGGTTCTTACTTTGTTGCAATGAAATTAACAGCTGTTTATGAGAGCCATATGGAAGCTGGGCATCTTAGACTTAATTATGGTCATTGGAAGCATGCTCCTTTACCAGAAGTAAAACCAATTAATGAAGCTTGTATACATGGTTACGATGTTGCATGTTTATTATGTGGTTTTGGTCAATCTGAAACTACTGGTGAAAGAATCTGGCATACCCAACGATAGTATGTAAGATATGGTTATTAATTGAATAACAGATTAAGCTCATCAATTGATGGGCTTTTTTTATAATAGTGAATTATATGACTTTAGAAATATGTAAACTTTGCGGAGAAGAAAAAGAGTTACAACGCTCTCATGTAATCGGTAAGGCTGTTTTTAGAAAGATTTTAAAAGAAGTAGAAGGTAATTATGCAATAAATATTTCCCTTGGTGAAAATCGTATTAAAAAAAGCTCAGATACTTGGGATTCAAGATTATTATGTAAAGAATGTGAGACATTATTTAATCGTAAATTTGAAGATTACTCTTATCATGTATTGAGAAGGGAACAAAAAGGAGTTTTGTATGTTGAAAGCCCTCATGGAATTTACTTTAAAAATGTAAATACATACAGAGTTATGCTCTATTTTTTCTCTATTTATTGGAGGGCTGGTCATTCATCACATAGAGCGTATAAAGGAACAACAATACAACCAGCAATTAGTAACCATTTAAAAAAAGTATTTTTTGATGAAAGTATTTTACATCCGCTTGCCTTCTCAGTAAGAATTCGACTTTTAAAAGACCAATCAAAAGGTTTTAGTCAACATGCATTAAAGGGATTAATCATCAATCCATACAGTAGAGTTAAAAATAAGGGATTCGTATGGTGTATGGTTTACGAAGGTTATTTTTTTGAACTATTTTTTAATGCTAGTACTTTCAAGGAAAGGCAAAAATCAGGTTTTTTAAATCGTGCAAAAAATTCATTTTTCGTCCCTTATGTAGATTTATTTGATGTTCCCGAATTAGTTCAAGTATTGGCAGAGTCTTTTAAATTACATCATGAAACTCCAGATGAAGAAAAAATTAAAATTTAATGATCAATTGAGGTGTAGGATAGAGTCGAATCTTGAATAGGACTTCTAATGAAAATTTGTATAGGTGGTGATCTCAACGGTCAGGTAGTTGAGAAAGATGTTTATTCATTTAAAGCTGCTGAAATTGATCCAGAGAAAAAGTCAGAGTATTTCATTCAGAGTTATATTCTTGGAGATAAACGATTAAGGTTTTGGATTTGTTTTGATATAGATTTTCATGAAGCCTCACAAATCGTTGAAAAAATGATGAGAACAAAACATTAAGATGTATATTGAATAAATACGATATATATTTTATATTATGTGAACTGTTTATCGTTAAATGCCTTTATTGGTTTTATAGTCCGTACTTTCCCCAAGGTGCGGACTTTTTTTATTCCGATCAAAAATAATGAATTGGAACAAGGGTCCTTTTAAATAAATCCTACGGTCAATAATTCTGGAACTAAGTGTTTTAAGGATTTTGTCATGCAAGAAGAGTTTCAAGTCTATGTAAATCCTACTTGCTTGATTTGAGGTCGTTATGATTAAAAAAAGTAACCGCCGTCAGTGGAGTGAGTTTTTTTCAAATAATAAAAGACAAGAACTATTTAAGGATTTCAGTGTCCCACTTGTTAATGACAAAGCTAAAAAGCAAAAAACAAGCGCATCTAAACATGTGTTTTTCCCTTGCCATGTAGAAAAAGAAAATGACGGTGAAAATAGTATATATAGGGGAAGCACAGGCGGTGTTATCATTTCTGGTAAGCAATACATCACAATCAAATTGCCTTATGGATTAAGCGCTAACGAGATTTGGCGGGCTACAATTGATCAGAATGGAAAGCAAAGAAATAGTCTTTCAGTAGGTGCTAAAAAATATAAAGACAAGGTTCAAAAGCAATATGGACCTATGTTTAGAGCACTTAAGTTAAAAGCTATCGATCAACTTTGTGAAATACGATTAATTGTTCAGCCACCACTTAAAACTCGGTCTTACAGTGCAAAGACTTATCCACGCTTTGATATTGATAACTATCCAAAATTACTAATTGATAGTGTCAAAGGTGATGGATTGTTATTCAAAGACGACAATATTTTCATAAGTGAACAAATTAAGCTGGCAGAACCATGTGAAGAAGGTTGTGTCTG
>Ga0308166_1001866_pt1 | contig 21018 bp, 21 predicted proteins | sample PhyCR2_2_FD_202137 | JGI IMG/M metagenome (GOLD analysis project Ga0308166, IMG submission 202137) | Phyllosphere microbial communities from UC Gill Tract Community Farm, Albany, California, United States - DLSLCC.R2 | ecosystem: Host-associated > Plants > Phyllosphere > Unclassified | place... | reverse complement strand
TAATACCCACCAAAACACTTCCAAAAAAGAAAGGTTTCGGTAGATACTCCATATCTCTCACAGCTATAAGAAGCCTATAGCATTTTTGGGTAAGTCTCAAATCACTTCACAATAATAGTCTTTTGACATCTTGGGGCTATAGGTGATCGACTCAAAAATTTTATATTCCTAAAGGCTTAGAAAAATGCTTCGCCTGAAGGCTCATTATAAAAGAATATGAAGGAGGTGCGTATTCAGTTTTCCGGGCAGCCGATATATGCATTTTATACCTTTGATTCAATTGACCGGACGATTGTGCTTTGCGTCGGTGATAAGAGCAATGACAAACGCTTTCATGGGAAACTGATTCGTATTGCTGAAGATGCATTTACCGGGCGCCCTAAAAAAGGGGATAAAAAATGAGAACACTCGACGAAGTAATCGCCGCACTATATTCCGAAAATCAAGATATAGTAAAAGAGATATCTGATGAAATGATCCTGGAGGTCGGCTTGAAGATGGTGCGTGAAAAACTTCAGTTTTTACAGAAGCATGTGACGGTAAGAATGGGCGTTGTTCAGCCCGCGCTCACCCAGCTGGAGTAGCAGGGGTAATAACCTGAAACTTGTGACAATGAAACGCTATTTTGGAACAATAGGGACAGCTTAGCCTGGATGGTGAATTTCACATATGGAAGCGTATCGCATTTCATATCTGAGGCATTTTTCCTTAGGCAAAGACTCAGTTCAACATCTTTAAGGCAATATACTCCTATTGTGGGTGATGACTCCAATTTATTGATAATGCTTTAAGGTCAGGTAATACCCTATCATTTTGTCATGCAACTCTACCGACTTTGAAAACCATAATGTCTTACGTCCCAACCGAGCGATATGCTGTCTGAGATTCAGGTTATGGCGTTCGATACGCGGAGTAAAACGTCTACTATTGGTGTGTATTTCTCTCTTCAGTCTTTTGGAATAAGTCGGCCAGACGACAATATCGAACTCAGAGAGTAACGCTAACAGACGTTACAGTGTCTCCAGATTTCTTTCCCCGAATACGTGAGCAATGACCGACTTACGCAGCTTGTTATAGGCGTAGAATAGCCATCTAGGTCGTGACTTAGTGCCTACCAAACTCCACTGTTCATCGAGCTCTGCATAGATAATGACTTCAGTTCCTGGTTTAATTTTCGTTGTTACTGAAAGTGGCCTGAGTTGTTTAAGTGGCGAAGAACCGTATTGAGTCCAATTCCCATAATTAGTGCTGTGGCCCGACACCCGATGCCGTTCATTGCCATGTCGGTAATTTGCTGAGGCTTACTTGGATGAGAAGCGGTATAAGTGAAAGAGAGCTGCCATGTATTACGGCAATGTTGACAGATATAACGTTGATGACCTGAAGTGCTTTTACCGTTACGAACAACACCTTTAGTTGAAGAGCAAGCAGGAAAACAAATAGGGAAGGAGGCCATATGATAATCTCAAAATAGGTATCATGCATTAAGTCAACAAGTTGGTAGCACCACCCAACTACCCAACTACCCAACTACCCAACTACCCAACTACCCAACTACCCAACTACCCAACTGTATCACGGTGAACTACGGCACAAGAAGATTAATACACTTATCGCATGCCGAAGAAAAGGTACTGATTACTGCCAAGGTAATATACAGACCACGATCGTGGAGTTGCAAACAAGCGGTAAAGCGGCAGTAATACATGCTGAAAATGGACAACAGATTACAACAGACGTCCGACAGCAGAGACACCAATGTATCAGATAAAATTATCTTTCGATGGTATCGCTGATACTCAGAGATTAGTCATAATTTTGTTTTAAAGCATCAAGAATAATTTTAAAGGCGGGTGACGCTTGTTTACGACTTGGGTAATAGAGTGAATATCCGGGAAATTCAGGGCACCATTCCTCCAACAGCCGAATCAGCCGACCGTCAGTAATATGTTGACCAAATTCTTCTTCTGGTAAAAAAGCGATCCCGCCCCCCGCAAGCGCCGCATCGACAATATGAGCAGAGGTGTTAAAAGTAAGTTGACCGTTAACTCTGACCTTACAAGGCCCTTCTTCCCCTTCAAACTCCCAAACATATACATCACCAGAGGTCATCATCCGCATATTAATACAGTTATGATGTACCAGTTCCTTAGGTGAGAGGGGAAGATTGCGCGTAGCCAGATAGTCTGGTGATGCCACCACGGCCATTTTCAACTTTGGGCCTAGAGAGATAGCAATCATATCTTTATCGATTGTCCCGCCCAATCTCACACCTGCATCGTAGCGGTCAGCAACGATATTTTTGAAACCATGATTGGCATCGAACTCCAACTCAATATCAGGGTATTGTTTTAAAATCGGCAGTAATTTAGGAAGCAGTAAACTGTGGAGAATAAAAGGCCCGCAAGTGATCTTAACTTTACCTGCCGGTTTATCCCTTAACTCGGTTAACCTATCTAACTCGAACTCAATTTCATCAAAACGGTCACCAATCGCCGCAAGCAAACATTCACCGGCATCGGTCAAGGAGACGCTACGCGTTGTACGGGTTAATAAACGGATTTGCATACGATTTTCTAACCCAGAGATAGCCTGACTTAACGCAGGTTGCGTGATCCCCAATTGTGCGGCTGCTCGCGTGAAACTCCCCTCACGGGCGATAGTAATAAAAGATAATAGATCATTAAAATTTCTCTTCATAAAACCCTTTACTCTTCACCTTCGGCCCACAACCCTAGAAGGCATAGAGTATATCGATAATAGTCCATATATATTAATAAGCTGAGATTATAAGGGTATTAACCTTTTCGTCGGTAAGCAGATCCATCAAACCGAGAACAGCGGCTTAATTCGTTGTAAGTCTTCTGCAGTATCGATATCGATTAAACACCCTTGATCAGTCAGACTAAGCGGATAAGCAGGAAATTTCGCCAATAGGGTACGCGCCCCTTGATCACCCTGCAACGCCACTAAATCATGATAAAAGCGGCGCTGAAACCCGACAGGGTGACCATAGTGACCGTTGATCACCGGACGGACAATTGGCGAGGTGGTCAGCTGCTGAGCCACGGCTTGATAAGTCGTAGCTTGAATTAATGGCATATCGCCTAAAGCGACAAGCCACCCCTGGTAATGAGCCGTCGCGCGAACCGACTGAGCAATAGATTCACCCATTCCCTTACTAGGGTAAGTAATTAACCTTGAGGGAGAGACCAATCTATGCACGGCGGCATGGTCGGGTTGGCTGATGACATAGGTATCCAATCCTGAAGCCATAGCTTGCGCCAAGGTGTAAGAAAATAAGGGGTGATGATCAAGATCAACCGTCAGCTTATGCTCACCAGCTGAGCTAATAAAGCGCTGACTCCTTCCTGCCGCGAGCAGTAATATAGCAATTCTCATGGTTTTTCCGCTGGGCCTTTATCCAACATCCTGCACTCCGTTTTTACGGCAAACAATATCTGCCATAATCGATAAGGCGATTTCCGAAGGCGTTTTACTGCCAATATTCAACCCAACCGGCGCATGAATACGACTGACTTGTTCTGGGCTAAAGTTACACAATCGAACAAGCCGCTCTTTGCGATGCAGACTGTTTCTCTCAGAGCCCATTGCCCCAATATAAAAAGCCGGTAGTGTGAGTGCCTCCATCATGGTTAAATCATCGATCCGTGGATCATGAGTTAAGGATAATATCGCCGTAGCTTGACTACACCCCTCACGCTCAAGATAGCGAGCGGGAAATTCTTTAATTAAAATAACCCCCTTATCAAGCTGTTCGGCCATATTAAGCAGCGCATCCTCACGATGTTCACAGACCAGGGTGCGAAAACCCAAGCTAATCGCAAAATTAGCGCAAAAGGTGGCGACAGTTGATAACCCAGCAATAAATACGGTTAAAGGGGGAGCTATAGTTACCGATATTCGATCGCCCTCGACCTTAACTCTCTCATTCCGTACGTCTTCTGTCTTTAACACCGACTGACAGGATTGTGGAACGACGATGGTTTTGATCACTGGCAAGGACTGCGTGGCGGCACGATATAAGGCGACAACATAGTGGTACGTCGCAACGCTCGGACGCAATCTCTCAACTAAAATATGGACACTCCCTCCACAGGGCAGTTCGCGATCGGGAAAATAGCCCCCTTGTCCGTAACACACAATTTGACTGTCTTGAGTGAAACAATCAGTACTCACTTTTTCAACAAAACTTTCTTCAATGCACCCGCCCGATAATGAACCACGATATTGACCATCTCTACGAACGACCATCATTGATCCTGGAGGCCTAGGCGATGATCCAAAAGTGCTTACTACCGTACATAGCCAAAATGTATGCTGCTCGGACCATTTAATGGCATTCTCCAGCACCTGTACATCGCTACTCGTCATAACATGTATCTTCCTATCGAGAACCTTATTACGAAATAGGGATGCGAATGGGCAAGACATTCGCCCCCCATGACATAAGCGTTAATCCGGTTAAAACCCTAATGCATTCTTAAAACCTCGATATCTGTACTGGCAGGGGCTGATTTGCTACGTAATGAATGAACCTCTTTTTCAGTCACTGCCTCCCCCTGATTGCCCCACTGGTTGCGAACGAAATTCAGCACTTCAGCAATCTCACGGTCAGACAGCTGCGCTCTAAAAGCAGGCATACGATAAGTATCAGGAATGCCCTCGCTAACCACCCGTGCGGAACCATTGAGCACGATATTGCTAGCAGAAATGCCATTGATATTCATCGAGGTAGCCCCGGCAAGCGGTGGGATCCATGGCGCTTGTCCCCGCCCATCAGCTTGGTGACAACTAGCACAACGCATGACATAAAGTTGCTCGCCAGTCGATGGCGAAGAGAGGTCATGGTCACCCTCTGTCGCTGAGGCGATTTCAGGTTGATAGCGCCAGGCTGAACCTGAATTTTGACTCCCTGCTGGTAGGGATTTAAGGTAATGGGCAATAGCTTGGCGATCACGGTCAGTGAAAAATTGCGTGGAATTATTATAAACTTCGGTCATCGAGCCAAAGACTACCGAATGCTGATTACGACCTTGTTTTAAAAAGTCGACGATATCTTGCTCATTCCATCGACTCATCCCAGTATTCGCATCATCTCGCAAACTCGGTGCATACCAGCCGTCTAACTCTGCGCCGGCAAGAAAATGTTCACTCTCACCAGTTAAGCCTTTTTCATTAAAGGCTAGACCACGAGGCGTGTGGCAACTGCCACAATGTCCCAGACCTTCAACCAGATAAGCGCCTCGATTCCAAAGCGCATCTTTGCCCGTTTGCGCCTGATAAGACGTCCCGTGTGCAAAGGCTGCGTCCCAGAATGCTAAAGGCCAGCGCATCGACAACGGCCAAGGTATTGACGAGGGAGTATTCTCGCGCGACACCGGTTTGACTGAATACATCATGAATGCATAGAGTGCCTGCACATCCTCATCACTCATTTTTTGATAAGAAGGATAAGGCATCGCCGGATATAAGCGATGACCATCCTTAGCGACGCCATGACGTAATGCTCGGTCAAAGTCGGCTAAGGAATAATTTCCAATCCCGGTCGCCTTATCGGGAGTAATATTGGTCGTGTAAATTTTACCGATCGGCGTTGGCATCGCTAAACCTCCGGTAAAGGGAGGCTGATGAGGAACACTATGACAAGCAACACAATCCCCAAGCCTTGCTAGATACTCACCTTGTTTTATTTGGTCTTCAGAGGGCATGGCGACAGCCGTAGACCGGTGATCAAAGGATGATGTGGGTGGCTGCAGTAGCCAGATAGACAAGGCGGCAATAACCAGTACAACGGCAACGAGAAAGACGACAAATTTTTTATTAAACATAACTGGGGGCCCCCTCGTGTCAGCTAGTGAGATCATGGCGAGAAAGCGGCATAGAACGTATCCGTTTACCCGTTAACTGTGCCACAGCATTCGCCACAGCCGGTGGAACAGCCGGAAGTGGTGGCTCTCCAATGCCGCCCATCTCTGCCCCGCTTTCAACAATACTTACCGTTACCTTTGCCATCTGTGCAGGGGTCAAAATCGGATAAAGATCGTAATTTCGGGCGAGAGGCTGGCCATCTTGATAGACTTTTTGTTCTACCAACACTTGCGAAAGTCCCAAGGCTGTAGCGCCGTTAACTTGTGCCTCAATAATTGCAGGATTAACGATACTTCCCGGATCGATCGCCTGCCAAATATGATGCACCTTTACCACTCCCTGACTGATTGATACTTCGGCAATGGCTGCCGCTTCGGTACCAAAGGGAGAGGCCATCGCAATACCTCTGGCACGGCGGCTGCCGTCTTCCGCCACATAAGGGCCTGGCTGCCATCCCCCAGAGGACTTAACCACAGTGTTAAGTAAGGTCGTAAGGCGTGGATTATCTCTCAGTAGATGTAATCGCATCTCATAAGGATCTTTTTGGCTGGTCTGCGCAATCTCATCCAGAAAAGTTTCATACAAGAAATCATTCATCGAATTACCCACCGACCGCCAATAACCGACTTGCACGGGGCCTTTATGATAGAGCTGGGCAATTCTGATATTATCGATTTGATAAGATTTATTCGTAATTCCTTCTAATGCCGTGGGGTCTAACGCATCACCTTGTTTTCCCGCCATACCTTCTGTTGGCCCTTCACACACACTCACGGCTTCAAGCGCGACAGGGTAGCCTTGGGTATCGACTGCTGCACGGAAGTGAACCGCGGCCATAGGACGATGAGTATCGCGTAAAAATTCCTCTTCTCGGCTCCAAATCACCTTGACCGGACGGCCAACGGCTTTGGCTAGAAAAATGGCCTGTGGATAGACCACGGCATGTTCATAAAGGAAATGACGGCCAAAGAATCCCCCTAATAGCGGGCTATGGATAATAATATTTTCTGGACTTAATCCGATACGTTTCGCGACATCGGCTTGAAACATTTCAGGCGCTTGGTTGGGCAACCAAAGTTCAAGTGTACCGTTAGGGTTGAAACGTGCGATGGCAGAAGGTGGCTCCAGCTGTGCATGGTTCACATATTGACTGTGGTAAGTGGCTTCGATTACAGCCTTTTTTGCACCGATAAATGCGCTAATGTCTCCTCGTTGTTCAGCGGTTTGCCCCGTCCCTTTTTGCGCAATTAACTCTTCGATATAGTCTTCACTGGAAAAATCTGTAGGCATGTAATAGCTTGGACGCGTAGCCGGCTCCTTCCACTCAACCTGTAACGCTTCTACCGCGCGTTTTGCATGCCACCATCGCTGTGCCACTACGGCGACAGCCCCATCCATACGATGTATCGAATGAACCCCTTTCATGGCGGCAACTGCCGTTTGGTTATAAATTTCGCCAACCTCTAAGCCTAGCCGTGGCGCATGTTTAACCGCAGCCTGCAGCATATCATCAACACTAATATCGATCGTATAGAGAGCCTTACCCACGGATTTCTCGTAAATATCCAAGCGTTTAATCGGCTGTTTTATCCATCGAAAATCTTTAGGGTCTTTCAATCTAATCTGTTTGATATCCGGTACCGGGAGGTCCCTTAATGCCGATGCCAATTCCCCATAACGAAGGGCTTTACCCGATTGACTTTCTACCACTTTCCCCGGCTCAGTACGCAGACTGGTAAGAGGGACCTGCCATTTTTCGGCGGCAGCCTGTAGTAACATATGGCGAGCAATCGCCCCTAAACGTCGCATAGTCATATAACTGGTTTTGACGGATTGGCTACCGCCAGTGATACGCATACCATTATTCATGACTTTATATTGGGCATCCGCCGGGGCATTACTCACGATAAAGGTGGCGGGATCGGCATCGAGCTCCTCACCCACTATCTGTGCCATTGCCGTAAATATTCCCTGTCCCCCTTCAACAAAGGGACTGAGAAAACTAATCGTGTTATCTGGACGTATTTCTAAAAAGGCAGGTACCTTGGTACCGGGTGGAAAGACCGGGTCAGGTTGTTGTGCGCGGCTTTGAGAAATAGGTAAGCCCACCCCCAAAACAAAGGCTCCTGCAACCAAGCCAGCCGATTGAAGAAAACGTCGCCGAGAAAGGTTTTCTGGCTGTTCACTCGGCCGAAAATCACTCTCTTCCAATAAGTACTTTTTCTGTTCTCTCGCCATATCAGCCCTCCCCCCCTGCGACATCATCGACCGCTGCCCGAATCGCATTGTAAGTTCCGCAGCGACATAGATTAGTCATAACGGTATCAATCTCTTGGTGCGAAGGATGCGGGGTATTTTTCAGCAACGAGGTTGCAGCAATAATTTGTCCCGACTGACAGTATCCACACTGGGGAACCTGATGCTTACTCCAAGCTTCGACAACGCGCTGACCAACCTCGTCAAACTCAATCGCCTCGATGGTGGTAATTTTTTTACCCACCAACTGCTGGACGGGGGTAACACAAGAACGTACCGCCTTACCCTCTACTAATACCGTACAGGCACCGCATTGCGCCAACCCGCAGCCATATTTAGTCCCGGTCATCGCTAGATCATCACGAATGACCCATAGCAGTGGCGTATCCTCATCTGTATCCACTTGATATGTATGGTTATTAATTTTTAACTCTATCATTTTTGACATTACCTCAAAAAATAATGATGCCGCTAAATAATTAAAATTGCTCTTTCAAATCATAGAGCAAATTTATTATTAATTGTTCTCTTCGCTCGTAAAACTAATTAACCATAACAATTTACTAGGGTTTTAAATTTATAGGGTATTGATTTAATGCTTATTTAATTCAAATGAAAATAAAAATAGCCATCATTAATAAGCATTACTTATAAACGAGTTAAGTATTTTAAAATAGTTATTACTTAATTAAGCATCTAATGTTAAGGGATAAAATACAATAAATTTATTCATTATTTAGTCGAGGGGAAATATGAAAAGCTCTAAGGAAATTATAAAAAATTCACGTCGCACCTTTATTCAAGGTGCTTTAGCCACTGGAGTTGTCAGTGCCGTAGGAGTCAAGGCTGCAGGTGCTTCAATGACGCAACGCAACTCGCAGCAAAACGGTCTAACACTTACCCAACAATGGGATAAAACTTTCCCTCAAGATCCCAATGTTGGCCACCGTAAAGTTAGCTTTAAAACCCGCTACGGTATTTATCTTGCGGGAGATTTATATTGGCCAAAACACCAGACCGACACAAAGCTGCCTGCTCTTGCCGTCAGTGGTCCTTTTGGCGCGGTAAAAGAACAGTCTGCAGGCCTTTATGCGCAAACGCTCGCCAGTCGTGGTTTTGTCACCCTAGCCTTTGACCCCTCTTTTACCGGAGAGAGCGGAGGTACAGTGCGTAATACCGCCTCACCGGATATCTCTTCCGAAGACTTCAGCGCCGCTGTCGACTATCTGGGAACCTTGAATAACGTTAGTCGCGAACGTATTGGCGTAATGGCCATCTGCGGACTCAGCGGTATGGCCATTACGGCAGCCTCCGCCGATTCGCGCATAAAAGCCGTCGCAACCGCATCGATGTACGATATGTCACGGAGTATGAGCCGTGCATATAAAGATGCCTATACCCTCGAACAGCGTCATGAAGTTATCGATTACCTCAGTCAGCAACGCTGGAAAGATATCGTTCAAGGCACGCCTGCCGTTGGACTGCACGAGGTGCCCTTCGATGCGCAAGGTCACATTGTGACGGGAAATCGAATTCTACCGGAAACATTACCCGCTAATGCCGATCCCGTGACGACCAGCTTTTTTAACTACTACCGGACTAAGCGTGGTTTTCATCCGCGTTCAGTCATTTCAACCTCTGCGTGGCAAGCGGCAATGCCAATGAGCTTTTTCCGTTTCCCGTTAATGGAGAATATAAAACTTGTTTCACCACGTCCGCTAATGCTGGTCGCGGGTGAGAACGCACATTCACTGTATTATTCACAAGATGTCTATCGAGCGGCGGCAGATCCGCGTCAATTGGTGATAATCCCTAACGCTGACCATGTCGACCTTTATGACAACCAACAGAAAATACCCTTTGACCGACTCGCTACCTTCTTCAAAGAAAACCTAGCGTAAACACTATTATTAATCACTTAAAGGAGACTTTGCTGATGACTCACGCGCAGACTAACGACCCCACTGCCCCTTATTCAATGGTTAACGAATGGGATAAAGTTTTCCCGCAAGACAACAGCGTTAAACATACCAAAGTTAGTTTTAAAAATAGGTTTGGAATCAGTCTCGTGGCAGATTTGTATTCACCGCACACTACAGCAGGCCAGCGCCTGCCGGCTATTGCCCTCTCCGGTCCTTTTGGGGCCGTTAAGGAGCAATCAAGCGGTCTCTATGCGCAAATCTTGGCGCAACAGGGTTTCATTACGTTAGCCTTTGACCCCTCATTTACTGGTGAGAGTGGCGGCTACCCACGTAATGTCGCATCCCCCGATATTAATACTGAGGACTTTAGTGCGGCTATCGACTTTTTAGCCATCCAACCCAATGTCAATGCACAAGCACTGGGTATTGTTGGCATTTGCGGTTGGGGGGGAATGGCGCTCAATGCTGCGGCCATCGATACCCGTATTAAAGCGACTGTGAGTGCTACCATGTACGACATGACTAGAGTGATGGCTTACGGTTATAACGACTCAGTGACCGAAGAGCAACGCGCAGAAATGCGCGATAAGTTAAACCTGCAGCGTAGCCAAGATGCCCTCAATGGCAACCCGTTACCAAGCTCAGAACGTCTGCCTGAAAAGCTCAACGGTGATGAACCTGAGTTTGTGAAAAATTATTTTGATTACTATAAAACCCCACGAGGTTTCCATCCAAGGTCAATTAATTCCAATCAAGCCTGGACGGTAACAACGCCATTATCTTTTATTAACGCTAAGCTATTGGCATTTGCTGGCGAAATCAAAAATCCAGTATTGATTATTCATGGTGAAAAAGCTCACTCACGCTATTTTAGCGAAGATGCCTTTAAGCAATTGAAGGGTAAGGATAAGACATTAACTATTATTCCTGATGCTAATCATGTGGACCTTTATGATAATCAGGAGAAAATCCCTTTCACGCAGATCGTCAACTTCTTTTCTTCGCACCTGAAATAATTTTCTCGCAGCCTCATTAAATGGGGCTGCAAGCCTTAAGGATTTCCTATGAAAAACGTTGTTATTATTGGTGCTGCATCAAGAACAGCACAGGCCTTAATCCCCATCCTGCAACAGTTACCGTCGATAACGCTTACCTTATTTGCGAGGAATACCTCTACACTGAAGAAATATCAGCAATGCCAAATAATAGAGGGTGATGCGAAAGATCGCGAGGCGTTATCCAAGGCTATTACCAATCAAGATATTGTTATTTCAGCTTTGGGTGGAGGGGATCTCGACGTACTCACCATTAATATTGTTGAAACAATGAAAACGGCTGATGTAAACTATTTTATTACCGTCAATGCAGGCGGTATTTATAACGAGCTCCCCGAACCCTTTAATCATTGGGATTATAAAATGGTCGGTGACACCCGTCCAGTTAATCTCGCTGCTGCAACAGTCGTGGAAAATTCAGCGCTCGATTACACCATTTTGCGTCCAGTGTGGTTAACTAATAAAGATGACCATGAATTGGTTATCACTAATAAAGGTGAAACCTTTATCGGTACCGAAACTTCGCGCGTCAGTATCGCAGCTCTAATCGCGCAATTAGTACAAAATCCGGCACTTTATAGAAACCAAAATATTGGCCTTAGCCAGCCTAATACTGAAGGTGACAAACCACAGGCTTATCGATAACTTCTCAGCTAAATTAGCTCCTCTATTCTTCCCCGCTTAAAATGGCCTTTATATCGAGATACTGTATTATTCGCCCCTTAAGGGGCGTTCTCATTTTTGACTACTAGCCGACTCTCACTAACCAATAGCTGTTTATGGTCAACTTCATACCTCGCTTGCATCATACCATCGGTATCCGCATCCTAACCTTGTCGACCAGCGCTTATTTTTAGGCTAAGGAGAAACACTGAAAATCCTTTAAAGGTATTAACGCCATCCCTGTCTACGTCAGGAACGCCGTTAGAATAAACAGGCCCTGATAAAATGAGTATCTAAGGAGTAATAAGCTGCATAGTGTGATACCAGAAGTCTGACATTACCCCCATACCATCAAATCTTTGTGGGGTAAGACAAACAAGATAAGAGGTAAAAGCCTAATTTTATGTTGCAGATAAAAAAACCGCACTATTAGTTCTAGTGCGGCGAGTCTTTTTTTTAGCTAGCTAGCGTATTTAGCAGTAAGTGAAGTCATCAAGCTAGCGATGATCAGTAACCCACCACTCAGGATGAACGTGGCTTGCCAAGAGAAGTGATCGAAAACTACACCTCCTACCGTCGATCCCAACGCAATAGAGAGCTGTATAATCGCCACCATCAGTCCGCCGCCGGCTTCCGTATCATTAGGCAGACTGTCCGCTAACCAAGACCACCATCCGGTCGGCGCTGCTGTGGAGAATAGACCCCAGACTCCAGCCGTTACGGCTATCACCCAAAAGAGATGTCCAAATAGTATAAAAGATACCGCCGCCGCCGTCATCACCAATGGTATGGTGATCAAGACCCTATAAATGCCCTTAGATAGAAATTTACTAACAATAAGTGTACCGAGAAAACCGGATAGACCAATGACGAAAAGAATAATTGAAACATATCCACCGTGAATATGTGTGACCGTCTCGAGATAAGGACGGATATATGTGAATAAACTATACTGCCCCATAAAAAACAATCCTGCCGCAAGTAATCCAAACAAAACAAGCGGTTTTTTTAATAGGGAAATAACACTTTCACCTTTCTGTTCATTCGACTCCTTTTTTAAGGAAGGTAAGCTGATCCACTGCCAAACAAAAGCAATGACCGCAATCGGAACAATACAAAAAAATGCACCTCGCCAACCGACCATATCGCCAATAAAGCTACCCAGCGGCGGAGCTATCACCGTCGCCAATGCATTACCACTATTGAAAATTGCTAGCGCCTTAGGGACTTGATCTTCCGGTACTAAACGGATAGCTACTGCTGCAGAAAGTGACCAAAATCCACCAATTGCAATCCCTATTAATGCTCGTCCAATCAGGTAGGTCATATAATTAGGCGCCATAGCAATAATGGTTGCTGAAATCACCATCAAACCGGTCATAACCAGCAAAACCATTTTACGATCAGCCTTACCTAGTAGTGAAGAGATAGATAAACTAGTTATCACAGCAAAGACACCGGATATCGCAATACCTTGTCCGGCCATGCCCTCACTAACAGATAAGGTTTTAGCGATAGGTGATAATAAACTCACCGGCATAAATTCTGAAGCGATCAATACAAAAACACATAAGGTCATAGCAAAAATACCGCTCCAAAAAGCCCCCTGAGCACTTTTTGAATGACTGTTAGCAGACATTAATTTATTCTCCATGACGATGATTTTAATTTGGTAAATTTTTTATGAAGGTTTAGCATAAAAATCAAATTTAGTAATAAATAAAATTGAAAATGTTCTCCCGATGAATTAGATGAAATTAGTAAATTTTAATTTGAAATTTATTGAGCCCGTTCAGTTTATCTTGATAAGTAAAGGCTGCTACTCTTGCTATCGCCAACTATTGACTTACCTTCCTGGTCAAAATGGCCAATAATCACCACACCCGGCTCTGGGATATAGCTACCATCATCATAATAATAAAACGCTATTTGATTACCTGGTGCCCAGTAGCCAATATCACCTTGATGAAAACGTTTTACAGAAGGTCCACTCCCAATTACTTGTTGAGGCAAATCACCATACTTCTCTCTGACGCCCATACTGACTAAACTCACTTTAAAAGGAAGCATACGGTAAACTTGATTGGCGATAGAAGTATTATTTAAATATCCTTCTACAGTTTGATTATTAACATTAATAGTTATTTTTTTCTCTGATGCTGATAGTGCAGGTAAGCTACCCGAAATCAAGACCACAGCCAAAACACCATAAGCAAATTTCATAATCTTAACTCCATAGTTTATTTACTAATAATACTAGACTAGTTATTCATCACTTTTACTTATAAAGTCATAAACCCATAATGATAAATGGCAAGCAACACCTTGTCTTTAAATGAAAAATATACTCACTAATAATAAAGAGGGATATTTTAATTTAAAAAATCAAATAATGGATGTCGGAAGATATCAGCGAAATTGATCTAAATATCATCCGACATTTACTACTTTGGTAGATAACCTTGAGAGGTTTAAATTTTTGACATATCCATGACAAATCGGTACTTGATATCACCGATCAACATACGCTCGTAGGCGTTATTAATCTCTTCTGGATCAATCAGCTCAATCTCGGATACGATATTGTGTTGAGCACAAAAATCTAACATCTCCTGTGTTTCCGGTATTCCGCCAATCATTGACCCCGTAATTGAACGACGTTTGCTGATAAGATTCATCACTTGGTTTGCAGGATGTGGTGAAGACGGAGCTCCTACTAATGTCAGTGTGCCATCACGTTTTAAAAGAGTAATGTAATCATCAAGAAAATGCGGGGCAGCGACAGTATTAATAATGAGGTCAAAACTATTGCGATGTGCAGCCATATGTTGTTGATCATGAGAAAGGACAACACTATCTGCACCTAATCCATAGGCGGCATGTGATTTTGATTCAGACGTCGTAAACGCAACAACATCGGCCCCCATCGCATGGGCTAACTTAATCCCCATATGGCCTAAACCACCGATACCTACTATTCCCACTTTTTTTCCTGGCCCGATGTTCCAATGTTTTAGAGGCGAATAGGTTGTGATACCCGCGCAAAGAAGTGGTGCTACGGCAGCGAGTTGTGAAGGGTCATGCCGAATAGACAATACATAGCGTTCGTGGACGACTATATGCTGCGAATAGCCACCTAATGTATAACCTGGGCTATCCATCGTAGGAAAATTATAGGTGCCCGTCATATCATCACAATAATTCTCTTGCCCAGCTTCACATTCACCGCATTGTTTACAACTATCAACAATACAACCGATACCGACAAGATCACCCTTGTAAAATGAGGAAACATCTCCACCTACTGCAGTGACTCGCCCAACTATTTCGTGACCAGGTACGCAGGGATAGTGAGTCCCCTCCCATTCTGAACGAGCTTGATGAATGTCCGAGTGACAAACTCCACAATAGAGTATTTCGATCGAGACATCTTGAGAACCTAAGCTTCTCCGAGTGATATTCAGCGCTCCAAGGGGGGTATTAGGAGTTAATGCTCCAATTGCTTTAACGTTCATTGAGTCCTCCATTTTTTATCAATCTTACAATACTATCTTTAAACAACTAGAGGATAATGTCTAAAAACTAATAAGACATATAAATATACTTATATATCTCGTTAATTCTTAGACCAAATTATGTCTATAGACTTTTACTTATAAAAAATATTTAACATATCGCTATATTTCAGATTACCATAATGCATCAGGCTGTTTTATATGTTTTCTCTGTTTACTATAGTTATATTGACCTTAGAATTGAGAGGATAACCACAAATTGTTTGCGCCATCCTCAAAAATGTCGATTTATTAAATATTATTTATAAAAGAACCCTTCACATCATGTAATTTAATTAACATATTCAAAACACCCACATCACATGTGCGATTAATAGATTTTAGTTATTATCCTTATTATGAATAACTCCTAATAACATTGTTGCGAATACGTATAATACCTAACAAACAAGCATTAATTAGGTAAGAATAATATAAATCCCTATATTTTCATAACATTAACTTGGAATTATGAATATGAGAATCATTAAATTTTCCATCATGGCAATCACTTTAGGAATGCTACCTTTTTATACTATTGCCCAAAGCATCAGTGCATCAGGTTCAACACTAGATGATGCTGAAGCTAAAATATCAGCTCAAGCTGCAGCTAAAGGAACATCATACAATATCACAAGCGCTCAATATAAGAACCATGTTTATATGACTGCGAAATTAACTGATTAACATATAGGTTCAAACTAAACTTAAATAGTTAACGGGTTCAATCTTGATTGCTTTCTGCATTAAAATTTTATAATTACTACGAGCCATTCAAAGTGGCTCATATGATAAATTAATTTCACACCTCAGCAAACCTCAACATTAGGAATTTTCAATGGTGAGAAATAATATTGCGAGACTGAATTGATAACCATTATCTTCAATAAAATTCTATTCCTAAAAGAAATTATTACCACTCAATCTATCCGTTTATAAACCTACAGATGAAATTTTTAATAGGGAACCTTCTCACTCAATGAAAATTAAACAACCTATTTATACTACTTTCCTATTTTCTATTATATCGGCTTTTCCTGGTAGGTCCGCTGCTGACATTACTTCCGATCATTATGATAAAGATAATGAAGTCTTCTTTTCACCTGGACTTATACGTGGAGATAAAGGGCAGAGTAAAGAAAGGCCTGGACTAATAGAAAATGTGAAAATTTTCTGGAACCTTGCTTTCTCGAATAGCGAAAACAACCCTCCCAATAGACTACCTACCGAATACCCTCAATGGAAGACATTTCTGAGGGATGATGGTACAGACCGTTTTATTTGGTTTGGACATTCAACGATAATGATACACCTCAATAAACAGACAGTAATGATTGACCCGGTCTTTGGGCCGGCTTCCCCGTTTAGTTGGCTTTTCCCTCGCTGGCAGCCTACACCCGCAAGCCGCGAAGAGCTTCCTAATATTAATACCATTCTAATTAGTCATAACCATTTTGATCATTTCGAAGAAGAAACAGCACGCTTCTACTCTAGAAAAACGACACATTATGTAGTCCCACTAGGCCTAGGAAAACAGCTTAGGGACTGGGGGGTACCTGCTTCACATATTACAGAGCTCGACTGGTATCAAAAATGGGAATCAGAGGGTATAAGTTACACCGCAGTTCCCGCACAGCACATCTCGGGCCGCGGGCTGTGGGATACTAATAAAACCCTCTGGGCAGGCTGGGTTATCAACACTGCAGAAAAACGTTATTTCTACAGCGGTGATACCGGATACAGCGACCATTTTTCTAAAATCCGTAGGCGATTTGGTCCATTCAACCTGGCTTTTATTGAGAATGGGCAGTACGATAAAAAATGGCCAGATGACCATATGTCACCCTCTCAGACAGTACAGGCCGCTGTTGATCTTGGTATTAACTCATTTGTACCAGTACACTGGGGAGCATATACAATGGCATTTCATAAATGGAACGCTCCAGTCATCGAGAGTAGTGCCCAAGCAAAGCAACATAATATACGAGAAATAATCCCTATAATGGGAGAGGTGTTTACGGAATCATTATATGAGGTTCATTGGTGGAAAAGTCCTAGTTCAGTAAAAGAAAAAAAGTAATGCCTCCAATTAGTAGAACATGTTTTTTCCATGAAAGAGCCGGTAATGACTCCAATTTATTGATTTAGTGTATGATGGTGTTTTTGAGGTGTTTCTGTGGCTTCCATCTCCGTGTGCTGTCCCTCTTGTTCCTTGACTAAAGGCGTTGTCTGTAACGGCAAAAGTACTGCTGGCCATCAGCGTTATCTCTGCAAACAGTGTCGTAAGACATGGCAACGCACTTTTACTTACACCGCATCCCAGCCCGGTACACACCAGAAAATCATCGATATGGCTATGAATGGTGTTGGATGTCGTGCCAGCGCTCGCATTATCGGTATTGGTTTGAACACCATTTTACGGCATTTAAAAACTCAGGCCCCGTTCAGTAACGTCTAGGATACATCCAGGGAGCGATGTGATTGTCTGCGCAGAAATGGATGAGCAGTGGAGCTACGTTGGGTCTAAGTCACGTCAGCGCTGGTTGTTCTATGCCTATGACAAGATACGCAGGTGTGTTGTGGCTCATGTCTTTGGGGAACGGACGATAACAACCTTGGAACGTCTTCTGAATCTGCTGTCGGCCTTTGAGGTAGTAGTGTGGATGACAGATGGATGGCCATTGTATGAATCACGGTTGAAGGGTAAGTTTCACGTTATCAGTAAGCGTTATACACAAAGAATTGAGCGGCATAATCTGAATCTCAGGCAACATCTGGCAAGGCTGGGACGGAAATCGCTGTCATTATCAAAGTCGGTGGAGTTGCATGATAAGGTCATCGGGTACTACCTCACGATAAAGCACTATCAATAAGTTGGAGTCATTACCAATAAATTGGAGTCATTACCAATAAATTGGAGTCATTACCTGATAATACATTATCGAAAATAAATAATCTTACCCAATCCATCCTCGCCAAAGCCTTCCGCGGCGAACTGACCGCTCAATGGCGCGAGGAAAATTCCGAGCTGATTAGCGGGCTTAATAGTGCCGAAGCATTACTGGAAAAAATCACCGCTGAAAAATTGGCCTCTAGCACGGTAAAAAAACGCGCTAAAAAGACTTCTCTATAAAATCAAGCACCTGTCATTACTGATCAAAATAATCCATATCAATTTTAGGCAGTTTAATCTGTTGCGAGGTACCCCCCACTTCATTATCCATCATTAAGTTGACCAGTCGATTGCCATCAATAAATACCAGTCCTTCAACGGATCGGGAAAATTCCACTGCGTGGGCAGTAAAGCCTGAGGTAGTGATAAAGATACCACGTTTAGCTTTTTGCCCCGCCAGTGCGCCATAAAAGGCCTATAGTTCCGGGCGACCAACGGCACTTTGCCAACGCTTCGCTTGCACATAGACCTTTTCTAGACCAAGTTTATCCAAGGAAATAATACCATCGATACCGCCGTCGCCGGTGCCACCAACACGCTGGAGATCGTCTCTATGGCCGCCGTAACCAAGTTTATGCAACACATCTAAGACAATCACTTCAAAGCGATTCGGTGAGACCTGCAATAAATTTTCTAGCAATTCGGTAGCTACTGCACTGCGGATCTCTGCCAAAGCTTCCGCTAAACGGTCATCCGGGCTGCTAGTTTGGGGAGAGGTAGCCGTGTCTGGTGCACCATCATCGTCCAACATAACCGCATCCGTAGGAGTGGTCAGTCGGACGTTCATAAAATCAAACGCCAGATGATCAACCTGCGCTTTATTCAGGGGAAAAGGGTGTTGCTTAAGCCAGTTGAAGCCAGCCTCGGTTAAACACCACTTTCCTCGTGATAGGCTCTGGGATAGCCCGGCGCGTTTGAGCCGGTCGTGAGCCCACCCGGCCCTATTTTTGTAAACCGGTTGGCCGCTGGGGATAAGTTCATTGCGCTGGCTATCATCGAGATGCAGTAAGTTGGCTGCTCCCTCGTAAACCTCTTTCGCGGCCACACCTGCAGGTGATTGCTGCAAGACCCGCAATACGGGCTCAATAAAGTTATCGTAGGTAGGAACCGGCATAGTTTTCTCTTTCTATCTTAAGATTTAATATTTTTTATTCAGAATACCAAGATAACCCAGTTACCAAGTTGGATATCGAACTATTTTAATTTCGCAGATCACCTTAACGCCACCACATTGTCCTGTGGTTCAGCCATTAGCGCTAGCTTCTCGCACCACAAATTCAATGCCACCAGCTTCTCGGGTAAATATTGGCTGCGATTATAAATCGCCATTACGCCCGGCAGGGTATGCCCTAATAGTTGCTCGACCACATGGGGTGCTATCCCCATATCATTCATTTTAGTGGCAAGGGAGCGTCTAAAATCATGAAGGCCCCAAGGTTGCTCATGCCCTAACTTTTGCCAACATACTCTTCCCCATTGACTCACACTGGCAGAGCCTTTGATTTCTCCCAATAGCAATCCAGTCTCTTTAGACTGCTGGTGGAGGGAAAGAATAAGCGGTCGAAGTAATAATGGGACAGGACGAATAATACGTGTGTCTGACTTACTATGTTCGCGTGGCACCGTCCAAACCCAGTTTTCCAAATCCCACTCGCTCCAGTTCGATAACCGTGCTTCTTGAGTCCGGCAGCCAAATACCATCAGTAACTTCAATAGATGACTATAGTAAGGCAGAAAACGGTCACTCTCAGTCAATTGCCAAATATCGATTAACTCTTGATCAGTATGAATGCGGTCACGCTTTGCCTGCTTTTTACCCACATCATTAATCGTTAAATCGTCCAGCACATTACTCACGGCAAAGTGTCGGACGCGACAGAATTTTAAGGCCTGCTTACACATCTGAAAAATGTAGCCTGCGGCTACCGGACTCTCTTTACGGATACGGTCAAAACAAGTGATCCAATAGCGCGTTTCACACTCTGCAAGGGGAAAATCCCCAATATAAGGATAGATATGACGATTCAACTGAGAGATATGTTTCTCAACGTTCGCCCTGTTATCCATCGCATACTCTTTGATCCAGTAATCGATAGCTTCGCGTACAGTGACCGGATGTAAGCTCTCTTGAGTCGTCAACTTTAGCTGGTGGCGTGGGTCTTTACCTTGAGCAAGCCACGACTTGCACTCATCCCGTTTTTCCCGAGCAACTTTAAGTGTTATCGCTGGGTAATTACCTAGCTTTAATTTAATTGGGGCAGAGGCTCTGCCGCCTAACCGAAAGTTGAAGTACCACGTAATGCTCCCTGTGGTCGTCACCTTACAATTTAACCCATCTCCATCCGCAAAGAAGCAAATTTTCTCGCTCGGTTTATCGAGTAAATTTTTAAGTTTCTTATCCGTTAGCTTATTAATTTCTGCCATAGCTCAAACTCTTCCCAACAAAGGCTGTCTGTTTTTTAGACTCAAAAGTGACTACACGGGTGACTACACAGTAGGGTATAAGAGCCAAAACACCCCCATACCAATGAGGACGAGATTATCATATAAGATAATGATTCACATGGTTTTTAATTATAAAACCCAAACACCTAAAAACAGATGAAAACAGGTTTTTTGTTCATACGGCATGAACTAATCTTCATTCGTAACTGATTCAAAAGAAAGGCATTATCCGCGAGGATAGTGCCTTTTTTTATGGGGGACATTAGGCCTTTTTTATA
>Ga0308166_1001865_pt1 | contig 21024 bp, 34 predicted proteins | sample PhyCR2_2_FD_202137 | JGI IMG/M metagenome (GOLD analysis project Ga0308166, IMG submission 202137) | Phyllosphere microbial communities from UC Gill Tract Community Farm, Albany, California, United States - DLSLCC.R2 | ecosystem: Host-associated > Plants > Phyllosphere > Unclassified | place... | reverse complement strand
GCTTCAACCGCTTTACGGGGATCGCCTTTCACAAACACCAACACATTCTGATGGGTCTTACCAAGCTTCCGGCTGGCGGAAAACATTTTCCCAGCCCGGATAGGTAAACTCCCTGCCTGAGTAACAAGGATCGCCTCGTTGTAATACACTGCGCCGGCATCACAAAACGCCAACACGGTATCACTGACGAAATTACGGTAGATGCCTTTCGCGTCCCGCACCTCCCCTACGACAAAACACGCGAATCGGTCTTCTTTAAGCAGTGACAGCGCATTTTTGATGATCTGCCGGTAGGCGATGACAAACTCCGGGTAGTTCAGCGTCGAAATATCAGCGGGATCGTCAGAATAAACCTCAAGATCAGCATAAGGCGGGCAACTGAATAAAAAATCCGCCTGCGCCCCTTTGAAGTGCTGATGAATGTCACGACTATCGCCACAGTGCCAATGAGGGGCAACGCCACCATCGGTATCAATCTGCGCCCATTGCTGGCGATTAGCCTCTACCTGTTCGCTTCTCAAATCACAGCCAAGGTATTGACGCCCCAATTTAGCCGCGACAACGCCCCGAACTGATCCACCAGCAAATGGGTCAATAACCGTCCCGCCCTCAGGTGAAAACCAGCGATACGCCAATTCACACATTACCGGATCGAAAATGCTCGTGGTCGGCAAAGTTTGTAGGTCAGGGTGCGCCTGGAAAAATTCATCCCAGCTAACCACCCTGCCTATTTTGGCCTCATACGCGTTTTTCTTGCCGTAGATCGCCCCGCTTTGCGTCGATTTGCCGAACAACAATTCGTCTTCACGGCCCGATTCTGATTGGATGCCAAGGGCGATCCAATTTTTCTTTCGGTCTTGCCACCAGCCTTCTCGGGCATTAAGCACGGAAAAAGGCGGTACGAGGAATTTTTCTGTCAGGTTTCCCGCCTTCGATTCACCGGGCAACACCTCATCGACAGTGAAAATTTCATCAATCTCAGCTTGGCTAAAGCCAGTCAGATCAATATCAAAGCCGCTGTCCAGCAAGTCGCTCAACTCCAGCTTCAATAATTCATCGTCCCACCCAGCATTTAACGGCAGTTTGTTGTCCGCCAGGCGGTAGGCTTTTTTCTGCTGCTCACTCAGGCCCGACAGCGTGATAGTCGGCACTTCATCGACAAAAAGCTGTTCAGCCGCCAGCAACCGGCCGTGGCCGGCGATCACTTCTTCGTTTTCATCAATCAATACCGGATTCGTCCACCCGTACTCACTGATGCTGGCGACAATCTGTCGAACCTGCTCCTCGGAGTGGGTTCGGGCATTTCGTGCATAAGCCATCAACGACTCGCGTGTTTTGTAAACAATTGAGAGCGTTGATTGATTTTTTCCTTTGGTCATTTCTGAGGATCCAATACTATGACCCGGCTTGTACAAGCAAGTGGGCCTTGGTTCGTACTCGTCATGATTTGTCGTGGGTATGAATGGCTGTCGGTAGCTCCAACTACCGATGGCCGCCCACCTTCCTTTAGAATTTTATGCTGCCCCCTGGAATGCCCGCTCGGGAAAACCGCTAACCACCATCTACGAATACAGATCGTTTATGCTGATTTTCTTTGTGGCCAACGCAAAAATTCAGAACAAAATAAAAACCACCAGATGATAACGGTCAGGGTGACCAGGCAGGATCCGCCGATGATTTTGCTTGCGCATTATCGATGGCCCTCGCAAAGGCCACCTGTAATGCTAATCTTTCAGATATTCTTCGGTGTTGACTACTGATTGCCCCTCCAGCAACTCCGCATGAATGCTGGTGACTATGGCTGTGTGGTGAGGGTGCACATTTTCCGCCAACCATTTAATCAATGGTTTGGCCGCATCGTCGAAAGTGTTATCAGCCTGATAAATTGGTGAACATCTGACCTCATGAACCCTGCTGATACGAAAAGTTCGGGTCTCCAAGCTTTCGAGATCACGATGAATGGTAATAAACTGCTCATCACGAAGATCCTCCAGGTTTACCGGATTTTTCGAATATCCGATAAAAAATGGAGGCCTATTTTCTGAAGTTCTCAGAGTGCTAATAATAGAAGCTGACGGTTTCGACTCTTCGAATAATTCAACTTTCCAACACTTGATATTCACAACTTTCATTATTTTCTCCCGACGGATGCCCGCCATTGGTTCAGCGTGGCCACCTGGCCGGCGCAAATTGATAAAGCTGTTTGAAGCGCCAACGCATGACTGCCAATGTCGCCCCAGGTGTCGCCTTGTAACGTTGGCACCTCGCAAGGCTTGAATACGGACTCAGGGGGCAACAGAACGATAGGCTCCGGTGGTGGCGGTATCCTTTCCGCGCAAGAGGTCAAGAACAGCGACAGGAGCAGCGCGGCGAGCACACTCGTCGTTTTTAATGGCATCCTCATACTTCCTCTGGTAAATTTCGCCCCGCTGGCGCAGTTGCTGCTCTCTCTGTTGCTGTTCGGCCATCAGCTTGCGGTTACGGGCGTCCTGTTCCTGCATGGTGGCGATCAGTCCGGCCTGCTGCGCCAGCGTTTTTTTCTGTTCTGTTACCTGCTTCCGTGCCACTTCCAACCGATGTGACAACAACGAGCTATATCCACCCAGGCAGATCGATACCACCAGCAAGAGCAGCAATCCCCCCTGCGCCACCCTGTTCAGCCAACTGCTCATGCTGGGTAATCTCTGAAGGTAAGCTGAAAGTGCGGACCATCTTTCAGGGTTTTCCAATCGCCACCCCACTCGATCGCCGTTCCCAGCTCTTTGCCTGCTTGTTTAAATGCGGTAGCGATCTGCTCGTAGTATTTCCATTCCCAACTGATATTGCTGCCGAGATATGCCACCACGTCCACGGCATGGCCGGTCAGGTGGCGACTATTCATCGTTTGGCTGGCACCGGCTGCAACCATCTGCTTTTGACGCTCACGACTGCGAAGACCTTCCGTGATGCCGAAATCAACGGGTGATAGCTCAAGTGCCCGACGGGTAACCGCCACCAATGCAGGGTTAACGCCAACGAGATTTTTCTCGCTGCGTTGGCTGAATGTATAATTCATGATATTTACCGTTGAAAGGGTTTAGCCAAGGTCATGACGTTGCCACGCGATGCAATCACCGCCACGCAGAACGCCATGTTGATCAATGTCTCCGACCAGTTCGAATAGTGATAGTCGCCAGTCAGAATGCGGATGGTCACCGAGGCGCTAGCCACAATCAGCAGCCAGGCACAGAAGGCGGCGAGCGGCCTATGCGTCGCACCATTTCGGCGATACAGCATCATTCTTGCGGCTATCACTGCGCAGGTGATGGCATTCACGATTAAGAGGTATTCATTTAGCATCGCTCCCCCCTCGCCGGAATCGGTCAAAAAATCCTGTTGGGTTTTGGCTTGCTGACATCAGAAGTCGGACGGCTATTGCAGAGGCCACCAGCGCACCAACTGGCTCATGAGCCTCAATACCGACCGGGGTCGCCCACGTGATAATCGCCGCTGCAAACGGTGCGGCAAGGATCCCCACCAGCAAAGAGGCAACGAATAGCGCCATCTTTTTTAGCCACGAAAACTCACTGGCCGACATAACGAAAATTACCGCCCCGGCAAATGCACCGATCAACACACCAGAGTCCACGCCCGATAACAGCCCGACTACGGTCACACCAGTTAATGCTGTTGTCGCCGCACCAGTAGTACCTACAGGCTCAGCCATCTTCTTGCTCCTTTGTTCGCTCAGCGAACGCCGGGCGTAAGACATAAAAAAGGCCACGCGTTAGCGTAGCCCTAAAATAGAAAAACCCCGGCAGATGCCAGGGTTAGAATGGTTGCCGGTCTTTCCCGACTGTCACTTCACACCGAGGGGCGCACTCAGATAACCCAGGGTAGGGATCGATAGTGCGTATCAAAACTAAATGCGCCCTTCTGATGCGCTTTCCAGCCACTCCGGGCAATCCCATCTTCGCAGGCTGAAAAGCTTTTTGGAGCGGGCAGTGGGAATCGAACCCACATCATCAGCTTGGAAGGCTGAGGTAATAGCCATTATACGATGCCCGCATTGGTCCGCCATCGAGGCCTCGAACCCCGTACCTACAACTTAATGGTCGTTGCTCTTCCTGCTGAGCTAATGGCGGTTTGGTGGCCCTTGCTGGACTTGAACCAGCGACCGAGCGATTATGAGTCGCGCGCTCTAACCAACTGAGCTAAAGGGCCAAGGCGCGAATACTAATGCAGCCAGCATAACCACACAATACCCATTGATATTTCTTTACATATCAACGGTGCTTTTCTGACTCGAACTTCTCGCTCAACGCAATGCTGTCCGGTAGTAGCGCCCATGCGACGTAGAAATCGTGAGGTGTCATTTCATCCATCGACCAGGTGTGAATACCAATGTGGTAAACCTCGCCGTCCTCTTCAAATGCCCGAATGTGTCCTTCGTGCCACCCATCGCAGGGATTGAGCACCAGCACGCTCTTTCCATCAAGGTCAGCGGTTGGTAATTCACTGGCGGGGCGGAAAACAAGACTCTCGGTAACGTGCTTAGACATACTGGCTCCATAACGCAAAAACCCGCTCAATGGCGGGTTTATACAATTTTGGCAACATATCAAAATTAGGCTTAAATATAGCGTAAAGTGTCGGGTTTTGCAATATCACCCTCTGAGTCGACAATAACAACTTTTCCTTTCACCTTTACTAAAGCCTCTTCATCCAAACTCATAGCTATCGATTTTAAGGCCCGCCAAGGAACGGCATAAGTTTGATACCAAGTATCACGGTTAATCGCCAATAAGTTCGCCAGTGCCGTCGCGGCATACTCTCGGTATTCCTCATTCTTGTTTTTCGCTGCAACGTCCTGTACCGCCAGCCAAACCAAAGAGATTAGCCGTAATCTCACCCGTTTCTGTAGTTTAACGCCCGCTAACTCCTTATCGTAGGACTCCCATACATGCTGGCAAATAAGTGTCTGAAGCTTAAAGTCCAGGTTATGGCCATAACAATAACGTACCCATGCCTGTTCATGTGCAGGCAGTAAATTTACAGCCCTGCGCCAAGGTGCCGCAGCAAATTCGCACTCGTTTATCGGTGGTAATGGCCTGCGCCTGCTGCGAGTTTCCAGCACATACAAAGCTGAATTTTCTGCTTTAATTTGCCGAACACCTCCCCGTCCATCATCCAGTGCAACGACGTGTACAGGTTTTCGTGGATTTCGTGCTTTATCTGCCGGCGGATGCTCAGCAAATGCCTCTAGCTGCCCTTTCGTTCCGCCAGATAAATCCACCAGCGCAGCACGTAAATTAATACGGATATATTCAAGCTGCTGTGCATTCATGCCAAAAACTCCCCGCGTAATTCGGAATCAATTTGCGCTAATAGACTTTCTTCTGTGCCATAAATCCCTTCCCACTTTTTTTGCCCAGCATGAATAGCAACACCATAGCCACCGGTCCGATGGTGCGGAGGGCATAATGGAATGGCTCGCTTGTGTGAAGAGCGCTGCCCGATCCCGCACCCTTTTCTCAAATGATGTATTTCTGCCGGAGAACTGCCATATCCGAGATTACGGCAAACGACACAACCGAGTTCTGCTACACGCTGGAGATGTTCGCGATCTTCCTTTCTCATGCGAACCCCAGTAACTGCATTGCGACGTTTTCTGCTTCTCGCTGTGAATTAAATTTCCTGAATAAAATGAAATTCCACAGCACATTGAACACCGCTTTATAAAGGCTCTGGAATGTATCCTCATCCATTTTTGAAAATGATATTGATTGAGGAATGCGCTGGCGTAGTCCATTGGGGAGCACTACCTCATAGTAGTAACCTGCCTCGACGGTTGCCCAGGCCCTGTAAGGCTCAAATGATTTGAGTAACGCGATTTCTTGGGTGCGAAGCTGGCCGACCTTAAGCAAGTATTCATCGGCAACGGCAGTAATAACCTCGCCATGCTGCTGGCCTGACATCTCAACGAGATACCCAACGAAGCCATCGATAAGCTCGCGCTCAGGGAGCGTCAATGCGCCACCGGTTGGCGTCCAGTAGTCGAAACCAAATTGCAGAAGTTTGAAAAAACGCTTGTGGTATTGGTAGTTACGGACACGGCGAAACTCAGCCTGTATCCATTCACCGAGTTTCACACGTTGCAAGAAATCGCTGGCCTCGATCGTCGCCGGGGTCAGGATTGTCGGTGCGGATTTCACTAACTGTATTAACTGCGCCATCTGGTCTCCCTGATGGCGCGATAGGCGTTAGTTGTTCAAGCTAACACCAACATTATAGCGGCTCATGTACAACGTAACCAGCCCGCTCTAGCAACTCGCGAAGTACATCGAGTGAGGCGATCAAATGATCGTCCGGAATAGTAACAATTGAAATTATGTCTCCGCTTTTAACTTCGATAACCGCACGGCCATTCAATGGGAGCAATTCAAGAAGCTGTTTGTTTGAAATCATATTTCACCTCAATAAGTTAGAATGTTTGTCGAGGCGAAACACCATGGAATTCAGGATTCACATGTTTCAGTAAAGCCGCTGGATTGGCTTTGTCTAATAGGCTGCATAGATCAATACTGACACTTCGATCGTTCAAACCGATCGATAGCACATAGTAACTATGGTTTATTGTTATACTCGTCTGATTATTAACAAAAAACCCGCAAATCTGCGGGTTTTACCATAAAATTCATTCGGTGGATGAAGAGCTCCAACCCATCAATCAGAAATCACTTTCAACATTAGCCAGGCGAACAGCAACACACCGCCGCAGAACGTCACCAACGCAAGGACAATCGCCAAAGTAAACCAATCCATTAGCCCCTCTCCCTTACTGCCGGCTTAACCGCTCCTGTTCTCTCGATCTTCCTGATAACGTTCTGCAACATGGTTTTGGCGTATAACGCAGGGGCTAATGCCTTAGGTGCTGTGCCTCCGCCGGCCCTCAAAAATGCAGACCTCGTGAAACTTGGTGCCAACCTCAAGTTATCAATGTCGTTATTTTCAACATCATCATCCAAATGTACAACGGTATACCCCAGGGGGATTGGTCCATTTATGCACTCCCACACGTAATTATCTAATGGCAGCCTTCGACCTTTTATTTCTATCTTCCTATCTTGCCGAATTGAGCGGTTACAATGCCTTCCCCAACCGTTAGTTCGCATAGTTACTCGAATAGCACCCTCGGTTTTATTCTCGCCAAACATTCTATTGAACGATTGGGTTAATTCAACATAGGGGAGTTCTCGATTGGTATACAGGAATGATAATTGCGCCTCCGTGTACTGACGCTCTAGCCTTATCGTTTTACCAAGACGCATAGAGACTATTTTATTTCTAACCGATAATTTTGTGTGGCTGCAATTAAACCTATAGTTAAGTGCTTCAGTTAATTCCTGATATGAAAGACCTCTGCAATTTTCTTTCAACCATAAAACCTGCATATCGGTGAATTTTCTCATTCTTCGATCCCCAATACTTTCGGCACCCGCCCAGCGTAGCCGTCATAAACAGCTTTCTGAGCATCCAACGCGACACGGTAGGTCTGGATCATCGTGCCAGCCACTTCCGATACAGCCTTGGCACGAGTTATTTCTTCCGCCAGCTCTTCCCCTTTCAGTGACAGATCGCCAAGTCTTTCAAGCATCATGAACTGGTGATTAACCAGGTCAGCGAGTGAGTTTTTCACGATTTCACCTCAACTTCTGTCGTTATGGCCTGAACGACTGGCCTGCCAACAATCCGTATATCCGATTGCCCTTGGAATAGCCTACCCAAGCGACCGACGGCTTGGTCCAATGCCTGCTTGTATACTTGGTCAATTTTGCAATCTGGCCCCCATGAACCGAGGTTTGTCAGTTCAAGAGTGAGTGTGACCTTTGCGCCGGTTCTAGATCTGACGATTGGCTTAGCCATGCTGGGCCTCCTGCGCCAACTTACGCACTCTGATTAATTCTGGATTCTTCAACTTACAAAGCTGAATCGTCGCTTCGTCTATCGTTTTGAACGAATACGCTTCTGTGATCTCTCGCGTCCAGTATTTGACTTTGTGCTCGCCCAGATCGCGCTCAAAATACAGGCGGCCAACACCAACCCATTTCGGCTTCCCATTCATCATCACGATGCCGCGATCGTCTGTCAGAATATCGTCCCCCTCGAACGTCATGAGGACAAACGGCCCCTCTGGCTTCAGAGTGCTTGGGCGATTGTTGTCTTCGGAACTAATCACGCTCCACCTCCACACGTTGAAACCCTCCCGCGCACGCTTCTCAACGCCTGGTCAAACATTTTGTGCATGTGGCAATATTTCAGTTCTGCCGGCGAGTGCGGTGGCCGCGCAGCCCCGGGTCGCTTACCGCGAGTTTTGATGGCGGCTGATGCGCTTTCTGAGTACTTAAAAAAACGCGCGTCGACACTCACCAGTTTGAATTTTTTTTCACGGCCCTCGATGGATACCTGCAGTGATGCATACGGCGATTTTTGCATGCGGATTAACCGACGGCGGAGACTGTCGAACGTCGGCTCGCAGCCAGGGTGGTGTTTTGTAATCAGGCTCATAATTTTACGAGCGGTAAGTTTTTTGCCGATAATTAGATCGACAAAATCATGGATTGCAATTCTCTTGGTCATTGGGTTTGCTCCGGTTTTTAGATGGTTGTTCATTGTGTTACCCCAGATTCTTTTTGCGCTTGTACTCCGCGTAGGCAAGTTCTGCCGGTGTGGGGCCGGGTGGTGCTTTTGGTGCTGCAAGTTGGCGGCGGATCGGCGGAGGCGGCAAGCCGCTTTCTGCCCGTTTTTCCCAGTAGGCCAGTTCCTTTCCTGCCAGATCCCGCAATTCCTTTTCGGTAAGCTTGAAATCAATCCCCTTTCGTTTCAGTACGATGCAAATTTGGTACAATACCGGATGTTTCCATGGGAAAGCCTCCGTGCTGCTGTACCGGTAGAACTCGTTACGCCAGCGCTTGTTTTCTGCGAGAACGTCGTCGACTGTCAGGCCAAGTACGCCACCGGTGCATTCAGCTACCAGCACCATGAATTCAGCAAAGTCCGGTGGCCAGTGGTTGCCAGCCTTCCACCGCTCTGTAATGGCACCGCAAACTCTCGTGAGGTGTTCACTCGTCATCGAGTTGACCTGTGCCTCCCACAGCTCCGAGGGTCGATTGCCATTCTTCACATTCCAGCGCTGGCCGAACATCTTGAACATCACCCCCCATAGAACCCAGACTGGCGGCTCCTGGCTGCTTCTGCTCCCATTCGGTGAATTGCTCGTAGTACGAGCGCTGATCGTTCTGATTTGGTCGAAATTCCGCATGATTTTCTCCTGTTGAAACTTTCGCTTTTGGCCCCCGGTCTTGTTCTCGGGAGAGCCAGCCAGTTATGAATCTTTTGATCCCCCGCTTGGTTTTGCGTTTACTGGGCTCGCTGAGTAGCCACCCCCGCTGGTTGCGCAGCTCCTGCCCCACATCGACCGATGGGTACAGCTCCCCGTATTCGACCAGCATCGGTTCGGTAACAGGGAATTCAGTCCCGTCGTTCAACGGCAACGTGATAAACACAGGGTCACTGGTCTGGAGCTGTGATTTTTCAGCTCCAGACAAGAGGTGTTTATCTTTTAGTTCTTTATCTGTATCTGTATCTATATTCGTTGAACGGTCGTTGCCATCTCGTTCAACGCCCGTTGAACGGTCGTTGGATTGACTTTGATTTCCTTTGTTTTTTTTCGCCAATCGTTTCTGCGCAGATATTTTTCCTGCTTCACTGCGCTGCGATTGAGCACCTTTAACAGAGAGCAAATCACGCTCAATCCGCTGGTGAACCCATGCGTTTCCATCGTCGATAAAAAACTCGTTCAACGACCGTTCAACATCCGTCCAACGGTCGTTGGAAAGCCGCGCTATTCCCGCCAGCCTGTTTTTTGGCAATGGCTTACCGGTCTGCCAGTAATTGAATATCAGCAGCAAGTACGCGCCGTGTTCCTCCGTTGAAAGATGCATGGTGTCTGCCAGGTAATCGGCAACATAAAACTGCATGTACGGAAGTGCCGCCATTAGCTGTTCCTGGTGTTTCGTGTGTCTGTGATTGATTTGGCTATGTCATTGACCCTGATGGGCACAAGCGCTGCATATTCAGGGTTAAGCTCACACAGCACCGCCTTACGGCCATGTGCCGCCGCGACGCCAGCCGTTGTGCCGCTACCACCAAACGGGTCGAGAACAGCGCCACCGACAGGACTACCGGCCAGAATGCACGGCTCGATCAACGCTGGCGGAAATGTGGCGAAATGCGCGCCTTTGAATGGCCTCGTTGGAACTGACCACACTGTTCGCCGGTTTCTCTGCTCCACCAGGCCAGAAACTGCCGCTGAGAATGACGCGTTATTGCGGTTACCGAAGGCATTGGCGTTACTCTTTGGCGTCACGCCTTTACCGCGCGGGTGTGAATTGCCAGTGACCGGCTCTTTGATGGCTTCATGGTCAAAGTAATATTTGGGCTGCTTACTAAGCAGAAAAATGTACTCGTGCGCCTTTGTGCAGCGGTCGCGCACGCTTTCAGGCATCGGGTTTGTTTTATGCCAGACAATATCCTGCCGCAGATACCAGCCATCGTCTTGAAGGGCGAAAGCGAGACGCCACGGCATACCGAGCATATCCTTCCGTTTTGCCCCATCCGGCACACCAGCCGCGCGGCGCTCATTACGGTTTGTCCGGCCATCTGTATAGCCATTATTTCCACTGAATCTGGCCGCGTAGCTGTCACCCATGTTGATCCACAGCGTGCCATCATCGCGCAGCACGCGACGAACCTCGCGGAATACATCAACCAGGCGCTTGATAAATTCCGCCGGCGTCGGCTCTAAACCGATCTGCCCCTCAACGCCATAGTCACGTAACGCGTAATATGGCGGGCTCGTAACACAGGTGTGGAAAGCCTTATCCGGCATTTTCTGTATGAGATCCACACAGTCACCGACATAGCAGCGGAAGAATTTATCCCAGGACATAATCAGCGGCGCCCCATTCGGCGCCCTGGTACATGCGGGCGATCCGGTTTGCCCTTCACCCGCTTTAGCGGCTTTGCGTACGTCTTTGCGACAGCTAGACTGCTGGCGATCGTCGCGTTTGGACGGGTTAGGTAATGATTGGCACCCTGCACAGCGGCGGAACGCGCCACATCAGCAGGGTGTCCATCACGTACCAATTGATCGCGGATTTGCGTTTCAACTTGTTCTCTTGAAAAGTTAGCCATTGGTTTATGCTCCGGTTAGTGCAGTGCTGAATAGGCGCGGCGTAGTTCGTACAAACTGCGTTCGGCTTCATCGCACTCTCTTTCAAAATCTGCCGGTGACGCGTGCAGCAACGCCGCCGCTATCGCCTCTTGATGTTCTTTCAGCGCACGAATTGCCAGATATTCAATGCTATTACCGGCAACCAGTCGGGCGCGCAGCTCCGCTGGCAGCGCAGCAAGAATCGCGGGCTGCAACTGCTGAATTTTCTGCTGCGCAGAAGCACTATCGCCATCAAGCCAGCGAAAAAGCTGCTGTTTGTTGTTGTGCCATGCAGCATCATCAACGCTGCCGTCAGAGCGTTCGATTTGTACCAGGTGTGGCTCTTGCATCTGCAGATCGAAATAAGCGCGGGTAATCTCCACAGCGACCGTGCGCTGAGTTGTTTCAGTAGCCCATCCGCGCAGTGCTTCGCGCATCTGCCCATGTTTGATTTTCATACATCAATCCTTAAGCAGCCTCGGTGCTACCATCATTCTCTTGAGGTAGTCCGTCAGTAGGGTTCGGGTAAGCTTTTGGGTTTAAGTGATGGGGTGTAACAGTCCAATCTGTAGCTTTTGCCCATTGGATTGCAGTCTCACCAGTCAAAATATATTTTCCATTGGCTACCAAACTCACCCAGCCCTGAGTTGTGCCCACAAGGGCCGCAAATTTGTGCTGGGGGATCCGGTTTTGTTTCAAGTAGATTTTTAAGTCCATAAGAATACCTTGTGGTCACAGTTAACATTCGCAATTATCATTGCTAATAAAAAAGAAAAGATCAACCGCATTTATCAAAAATTAGTGATACCAATAGAATTGAGGTATGAGCAAAAGACCCCCACTTAGTCCTGAAGATCTCCTAGCAGCCCAGCGGTTGAAGGACATCTGGAACGAGAAGAAAACAGCGCTGCGGCTAACGCAGGATATTGCCGCAGACATGATGGGTTTCAGTACCCAGGCATCGGTGAGTCACTACATAAACGGTAGAGCGCCACTGAACACGGACGCCGTAATCAAGTTTGCTGAATTATTACGCGTAAAACCTGAAGACATACGACCAGAACTAAAAAATTCAATGGATTACGTTCGTGTTTCTGGTAGCTACGACGAAGAGTTTGACGGAAAAGGATGGCGACTAATCAATGACAAAGAGGCAGAGCTATTAAACCTGTTCGAGATCTTGCCCGAAGTTGAACAGAGTAAACTCATCGAAAATCTCCGTGGTATGAATCAGCTTTACAATGAGGCGTTTGAGAAAATTTTAGCCTCTAAAAACCGCATTAAATAATCAACCAAACCTCCCCCAGTCCCGAATATTGAGGTGCTACATGTCTGTAGCGCCCTTTTCCTACGCTTAAAATCCACTTTCTTTTTCGTTTTTAAACAATGAGATAATCATTATCAGCATTTTTTAATGCATTTGATCTTTACATTTAAATTAGCATTGCTATTATTTGCACATCGAAAGCTACGGCGCGATAGGCAAAAGTTCTGACACCGGGAAAGACCGGAGGGCAGCCGGGAAGACGGCGAGCATAACCAATGACCAACCACGCAGCAGAGGATTACACGATGGCAAACGTAGACGCAGCACTGCAGATCGCACAATTCAAAAAATTAGCGGCGGCTATCGTCGTAAACGTAAAAACGCGCGTTACCAACGAAATGTCAGTAGATGAAATCATGCATACCATTCACGAAGAAATCCTGAGTTTCTTCGTGAAACAACAACAGATGGCGATTGAATACGTGACTTTCAATGAAGACCAACGCGCCAACTTTGCCGAGCTAATGTACTCCCTGCTTGAGCCGTTGGCGGGAGCATTTAAAGGGATGGAAAACCCCAAATACGCCGCCTATGTATCCGCCACGGGGAAAACTGGAGCTCGTAATTTCATGGTAAATGCATAAGCACAGGACTGTTTAAAGGAGCATAACCAATGATCAGCACAGCAATTCCACACAGCGGTAAGGCCACCAGCTTCCGCAATAAGCGCACCGGCGCGGCCTGGGTGGCACATTACGATATCCACCGCCAAGTCTATCGCTTCGAACCTGCCGGTAATCTTCGTGCGATTAAGTCGCCGTTTGAAACTCGCAGTATTCCGGCATACTTCGAGCCCGCCGGAACCCACTGAAAATGCAACACCAGGGAACGGTCGTATATTCCCGCCCGTAGAGGTAGGTAATACGACGCTGGAAACGTAACCGGCAACCTAATTAATTTCTATTCGGCTTATTAATTAAGCCACGGATCCCCATTACCTAAAATCGGAGTATGACCAATGAGCAAGACCGTTATTTTCAAATTGGAACAAATCAGCAATAACGTCGCAAAAGTATTTTCGAATGGCGAAACCGCCGGTTATATCGCACTGCCTGAAAATGAACATCAAAACCCACGGCCATTGGCTATTACTCATAACGGCAAAGATATTGGGTATCGCCATTGCGAGTTGTGTGCGATAGAAGCCGTCATCCGTCGCTTTGAACGCATCAAACCCGTACTGGAAATTAACCTCATTACGCAAGAAGAGGCAGCCCGTACTGTAAGCATCAACGTTATCGCCATCCACTGATTGCCGCGTGTAGTCTTCCCCGCCGTCGCTGGCGGGGCTTTTTAAGTTATTGAAATGTGTCAAGCGTTTCCCTTCCGGGGCGTCAACTCGCAGGGCGCATTTCAATATCAACCTGATACTCAATGGAGAGTAGATATATGGCTATCGACATTACCATAAAAATAGAAAGCATCGGTTCAATTGTGAAAACCGGGTTTCGCTCAGATTTGGAGGTAGAACTCTACTCTGCTGAATTAACAGAGGCGGTCGACGCGAAAGCTATTGTCGGTGAATACGGCAAGGACGAATTGCTTGAAGCAATTGGTGAAGAATATGTCCAGAAATGGTTAAAGGAACAGGGGTTCACTGTTTCTGACGGTGATGACCTATGACACCGAAAGTATTCTCACCTGCTGCGTCACGAAAGGCACAGGTTGAATATTGCCGTAACAATCACGCGCCGCATTACGCACCAAATGACGGTATTTGTTTTCGCTGCAAGCGGGATATTTACCAGCAAAGCGGAATTGCCGGACACACCACCGGTATTTCGCTCGAGGAAGCTGGCTCAAAAGTCATCGTTTATTGCCCACACTGCAATCGCAGTTATGACGACTGAAAAGTAAAAAGGCCCGCACAAGGCGGGCCAGTCTACCGGCTTAGCGTCCCGGCGACGGGTCACTGGGGAACCACCCCCAATAACCGGAGCATAACCAATGACCAACCGAAGCAGATCACCGATCGGCTGGCATTGTACCTAAATTCAGGAGAATTTCACAATGCAAAACGTGTACGCCTTTTATCTCAAGGCCAAGCAAAAAACCGGGAAACCTTCCCTCTTCATCTGGTTCGACGCGAAGAACGACGATCGCGCCCAACGGGACCTCGCCAACTACATCGAGGATGCTGAGCTGGAACCGAAAGATTATTTCAAGGCCGCCCGTACCGATTACCCTGTTTATGACGATCTGCCGCCAGAGGGTGAATTTTCTGACACCTGGTGTGACCGTTACGAACTGGCCGACGACAAACGCACTTGGCAGTTGATCCCCACGGCTGGCGAACAGCAGAAAGAGCAGGAGCAGCACAAGCCTGCAGGTGATGCAGCAGCTGCAGAAATTGACAATGGCACCGAAACCCAGCAGGTGCAAAAGCCAGCCAACGAAAGTGACCTCCCCTCTCACAGTCAGGATCCGCGCGCGTACTTTTCAAAACTGAGCCAGGACGTTCGGAATACGGCTGTACTGATACACGGATTCGGTGTCATCGACAAAGTGCTGACCAAGGCGCAGATGAAGACGGTCATCACGACATCCCTCGATAAAGAACACCCCTACTACTCAACAATGCTCGATGCGTTGCGCCTGTCAGCCGTCAGTGCTATGAAGCCCGAACGCCTAGCCTCATTTGTTGCTGGCGTGGGTCGCAGATTCGAAGAAGGCGATCCGGGCGTTAACCTGACAAACGTTAGAAACTTCGTTGTCCAGCTGTTGGCGACGGATAATTTCGAAGAAACATATACCGGTGCCGTCAAGCCAGCCGAGGAACCGTTACGCACCGAGTCCGGCGCAATCCTCACCAATGGCACCGAGCCAGCTACTGGCACTCCGATCGACTCCCTGCAGATGCTGGAAACCGTTATAGGCTGCGCGCTGTACCCGTCAGATTTCGACATTTCCAACCCGCCAGGATCAATCATCCGCGCGGTTACCGAAATGAAGAAACGCAACGACAAGACGCTCAACGCTTGGAATGAACAACTCAGCAATACACCAGGTGTTTTGCAATTCTCCCGTGAGGCGATCGTTACACTAATCCGTGGTGCCGAGGAAAACCTCTATATCACCCCTGGCGCCCTGCGCACCTACATCAACGCCAATCTGATCGAGGTCGACCCGAAGGCCGTGCAACAGAAACGGGAAACCACGCAACAGAACGGAGTAGAAGCGCAACAAATCGCCTCAAATGAGGGTGAAAAAGAAGAAGTGGCGACCGTTGATACTACGGTTATCGAGTTTGAAACCGAGCGCCGAGCATGGATCCGCGGCGAAGTTGTAGCGGCATTGAGCGGCGATACTGGCGTTATGGGTGGAGATGACGTTGCTGAGCTCATGGCTGCAATCGGCGACGGTGTATCGTACACGTACGTCGCACGACTGCTGGCCAAAGAGATCGAACCGTGCGACCCGTTCCAACAGCTGGCCGCTGATGAAATTCATCACCTTACCTGCGACGTGCTGGAGAACTGGGTAGATGACAAAGATCCACGCGTTGCTTTCATCAACGAACGAGTCGAGTTCTACCTGAGAGAAGCACGCCAGGCATTGGAACAAACTGAGGCCTCTGCACCTACATCCGGAGAACTGCGCAGTATGGGTAGCGGCCAATTCGACGTGTCTACGCTATTTGCTGAGTCACCACTGGCCAACGTCACCATTGATGAACCAGCATCAACCGATTTTCGGGAAAATGAGGATCTGACAACCGAAAATGTTCGGGAATTCCTGAATTCGTCAACCAAAGCGGCCGATTTGTCAGGTGAAACAGCTGAATTGTCAGGTGACGGCGTAACGCCGAACGATGAACAGCTCACAGAGAAACCTTTACTCTCAGCCCCGCCATATTTCGAGCCTGGCCGCTATCACGACATCCCGAATGAGGTTTATCACGCAGCCAACGGGATCAGTAGCACCCAGGTGAAGGATGCACGGATTAGCCTGATGTACTTCCACGGCCGCCACGTCATTAAGTCCATTTCCCGTGAGCGTAGCGATGCCCTGACATTCGGTTCGCTCGTCCACACTATGGCGTTGGAGCCGGAAAAGCTGTCCGACGATTTCAACATCGAGCCAATCATTCCTGAAGGGGCCTTCACTGGCGCAGCATCGATGCGCGCATTTATCGAGAAACACAACGCCACTCTGCCGAAAATGACGGACTCGGACACCTTGCGTTCACTTATTGATGAGCACAACGCTAAGTTGCCAACACCTTACGCCTTGGGCGGAAATGTAGATGATATCGGCCGGGTTTATACCCTTTTGCCGCAGGAGTTCCAGAGCATCGCCGAGGGGCAGAAATTTACGGCTACAGCTATGAAGGCTTGCATAAAAGAGTACAACGCCACCCTGCCCGAAATGCTGAAAACCACCGGCGGCCGTGATGCTTTGCTCGAGCAGTTGGCAACCATTGATCTGCAGTTCGCGACGTTGGAAAAAGCCATCCCTGCGCCGCTACCGGTCAGCGGGACGAAAGAAGACATGGCAGCCCGGATCAAAACGATTCTTCCTGAGGCCGTTTTTGCCGATGAAATTCTTGATGCGTGGACGTCCTCGGATGACGGCCGCCAATTGGTGACCCAGCAGCAGATGCAGGCGGCAAAAGCCATTCAGCGCGCTCTGTTCACTCACCCGTCAGCTGGTCCCCTGCTGCAGCACCAGAACCGCGCTGTTGAGGTGAGTTACTTCGGGATCGACGAAGAAACTGGCCTAGAGGTACGTGTTCGCCCAGACCTTGAAATCGACCTTGATGGTGTTCGCTTGGGCGTGGATCTCAAATCAACCAGCATGGGCCGAGTGAAGCAAGACGCCCTGCGTGCCAAACTTCACAGGGAAATCATCGACCGTGATTATCACTTGAGCGCCGCTATGTATAGCGACGTCGCCGCCTTCGACCAGTTCTTCTGGATCTTCGTGAACAAAGACGAAGGTTATCACTGGGTGGCCATCGTTGAAGCCTCTCCGGATCTGCTTGAACTGGGCCGACTGGAGTACAAAAAAGCGATGCGCGATATCAAGCAAGCTTTCGACACCGAAACATGGCCAGCACCGATCACGGAAGAAGTGATCGACGACCTGAACGATTTTGACCAACGCCGCCTTGAAGCGCTGCGCATTGCATAAGGGGAACGACAAAATGAGTAATATCAGCATTCCAGAAGATAAAACGGCATCGGTTACCGACTCAAACGTCGCGCTGTTTAACCCTCAGTACCTGACAGCGATCAATAACTTTGCCCAAGTGATGGCGAGCGGCGTTTCAACGATTCCCCAACACCTGCAAGGTAATCCTGCTGACTGCATGGCGATCGCAATGCAAGCCGCGCAATGGCATATGAACCCGTTTGCTGTGGCGCAGAAAACCTTCACTGTCGGCGGTGTTCTGGGGTATGAGGCGCAGTTGGTCAACGCAGTTATCTCAACGCGTGGACCGTTGGTCGACCGTATCAACTATGACTGGTTTGGACCGTGGGACAAAGTGATCGGTAAGTTTGACATCAGGAAAAATGATAAAGGAAAAGAATACCGGGTACCTGGCTGGAGACTGGCGGATGAGGAAGGGATCGGCATTCGTGTCTGGGCAACGTTGAAAGGCGAAAATGAGCCGCGAGAATTAACCATTTTTCTGGCGCAGGCTCGTACACGTAACTCGACGTTGTGGGCAGATGATCCACGCCAACAGCTTGCCTATTTGGCAGTGAAACGCTGGGCTCGCCTATATTGCCCGGAAGTTATCCTCGGTGTTTACACCTTTGATGAACTGGAGCAGCGTACAGAGCGCGAAATTAACCCACAACAGACGACATCACGCGTCAGCGTCAGTCAGTTAGCTGATGCACCACCTGTGACAACTGCTCAACGTGGTGCCCCACCAGTAGCTTCTGACGATATCGCCAGCGATATCAGGATATCAATCGAAAACGCCGCGACGACAGATCAAGCCTCCTCGATCCGTGCTCAAGTGGAAGAATTGAAACAGAAACTAGGCATCAGCGCATACACAGAACTGAAAAACAAAGTGGTGAAGCGTCACCGGCAGATCACCGCAACGGCAGATATCAGCACCCAATTGAAGGAATGCCGCACTCCTGAAGATTTTGCCGCAGTCGAGGCTCTCGTTCGCCGCTCAGAGCGCGACTTAAATGCCGACGAGTTAGAGCGTTTCCAGTTGGCACTGGATGATCTGCGGCCGGAGTATCAGTAATGAGCATCCTGATCGGCTTTGTCCTGCTGGTCAGTCCGTGTGGCCACGACGTCTGCGACGCGCTGCCGGTATCCGAGCGGGTGTACTCGACCAAAGCTGAATGTGAGAAGGTGAAAGAGGCTATCCAGTTGCGCCGCCCGTACGCCGTTCTGTATTGCAGCGAAGTCTACCGACCTGAAAACTGATTTTTGAAAATCAAAACACAACGCAGGCCGCGGCTAACATCGTGGCCGGTTGTGCGTAGGAGCATAACCAATGGCACGTACTCAATTATTAATGGACTGGGCAATAGAGGAGTTCGGCGAAGACGATTGCCCGAGTTACACAACCGTACTTTCTTATGCAAAGAACAACATGATTGATCCACCAGCAATAAAAGCTGGCCGCTATTGGCGAGTTGACAAAGGGGCCAGATATATCGGTCTTTCATGTAAACCGGTGACAAAGAAAAACGACGATCCCCGCTTGCTGAGGATTTTAAATGATGGGCAGGCCTCGTAAATTTGCATTGAACATTCCAGGACTTTATTGCAGCACTGACAAGCGAACTCAGCGCATATATTGGAAATATAAGCATCCCCTTACCGGCGCTGTCCATGGTTTAGGGACTAATGCCGAAGAAGCAAAAGCGATAGCAATCGAAGCTAATAACAGATTATCAGAGCAGCAACTGCGAAACACACTGGCCGTGCGGGACAAACTGAGCCGTGCTGTTGGCGGGAGCATCAGCGTTTCAACATGGCTAGATCGTTATCTGGTTATTCAGGAGGAACGCAAAACAGCCAATGAAATTACTGAGAACACCGTTAAACAAAAAATCGCACCAGTTAAAGCCATGCGTAACGCGTTGGCGGCTAAACCGATCCGCGATGTAGATACCCGCGATATTGCGGACATTCTGGATGATTACAAAAAACAGGGACACTCCAGAATGGCCCAGGTGGTCAGGACAACACTGATCGATGTTTTCAAAGAAGCGCAACATGCCGGCGAAGTCCCTCCAGGCTACAACCCTGCCGAGGCGACGAAAAACCCACATAATCGTATAGGTCGTGAACGTATGATTTTAGATGAATTCAATACCATGCTTAGCGTGACGCCAGCACCGTTAGACTACATGAAAAATGCAATGTTACTGGGCCTCGTTACGGCCCAACGACAAGGCGACATCAGCAAAATGCAGTTTTCTGACGTCTGGGACGGGCATCTACACGTTGAACAGATAAAAACCGGAGCTAAGGTCGCGATCCCCCTTTCGCTTCGCTGTGATGCCATTGGCATGACCCTGGAGCAGGTAATCACTCAGTGTCGAGATCATATTGTCAGTCCTTACCTCGTCCACTACACGCACAACACGGCAATGGCCAGGCGTGGGGGAATGGTTAAGCCCAATACGATCAGTACCAGCTTTAAAAAAATTCGCGAGCTGTCGGGATTATCCTGGAGCAAGGGCACACCACCCAGTTTTCACGAAATTCGTTCGCTGGCAGAACGCTTATATCGGGAGCAAAAAATCAATACTCGGGATTTGCTTGGGCATAAAAGCCAGCGTCAAACTGATCGATACAACGATGACCGAGGCAAAGAATGGAGAGTTGTAGGGGCGTAAAATACGGTTATTTTTCATACCGTTTTGCAGAAGAGTTTTGCAGGGGTTTTGCAGAAGAATTTTTGGAGAGGGGGAAAGAGACGGGAGCCATAAGCTCCCGTAATCATTCAACGCTAAAACACAGTTACATGTGTTTAACGATAGCGTCGCCAAACTCTGAACATTTCAGCAGCTTAGCGCCTTCCATCAGGCGTTCGAAGTCATAGGTCACGGTCTTGGCAGCGATGGCGCCTTCCGTGCCTTTAACAATCAGGTCAGCCGCTTCGAACCAGCCCATGTGACGCAGCATCATTTCTGCAGACAGGATGATGGAACCTGGGTTCACTTTGTCCTGGCCGGCATACTTAGGTGCAGTACCGTGGGTGGCTTCGAACAGCGCGCAATCGGAACCGATGTTGGCACCAGGTGCGATACCGATACCACCAACCTGTGCGGCCAGGGCGTCGGAGATGTAGTCACCGTTCAGGTTCATACAGGCGATCACGTCGTATTCAGCCGGACGCAGCAGGATTTGCTGCAGGAAGGCATCGGCGATCACGTCTTTAACCACGATCTCTTTACCGGTGTTCGGGTTCTTGATTTTCAGCCATGGGCCGCCGTCGATCAGTTCGCCACCAAAC
>Ga0308166_1001863_pt1 | contig 21038 bp, 24 predicted proteins | sample PhyCR2_2_FD_202137 | JGI IMG/M metagenome (GOLD analysis project Ga0308166, IMG submission 202137) | Phyllosphere microbial communities from UC Gill Tract Community Farm, Albany, California, United States - DLSLCC.R2 | ecosystem: Host-associated > Plants > Phyllosphere > Unclassified | place... | reverse complement strand
TAGATGAAATCGTTCCGGCGCGCGTGGCGGTCGGTCATCTTCTGCGCCGGGATGACGGCTTCGAGCGGGCGCAGCACGAGGTACAGCGCGGCCACCTCGCAGGCGCCGGCGAGGAACCATTCGACGCCCTCGAAGGCGTCTTCGATGTATTCGCCGAGGCCCATGGCGAACATCGCGGGTTCGACCACGTTCTCGAACAGCCATCCCTGCAGGAAGGCGAACCAATCGAGGAAATGCTGGATCATGTGCTCCTGTCTACGTCGTTGGATTCATCGCATGCGGACATCCGGATGCTCCCGCAGTGTAGCGAAACAGAAGCCCTTGCGCTCGAGTCCGGTCAGCAGCGGCTCGAGGTTCGCGGGCATCCACGGGTCCTTGCGCGACCAGATGCCCATGTGGGCCATGAAGATGTCGCCGTCCTTCAGGTTGTCCAGCACGCGCTTCAGGAGTACGGCATTCGGAAACTTGTCGCTGGACGTCTCGTCGCCCGAGAACCCGGCCGGCGCCCAGCCCGCGTGGCGGTAGCCGCAGGCCCTGGCCGCGGCGAGGATGTTGGGCGAGCTGTGGCCGCCGGGCGTGCGGAACACCGGGTCCAGGTGGCGCCCCGTGAGTTCGGCGAAGCGCGTGTCGACGCGGCGCAGCTCGTCGCAGTACTGCCCCTGCGTCCACGTCTGCGTCTTGCCCGCGTGCGCGCCGAACTGCGGCTTGACGGCGATACGCCCGTCCGGCAGGTCGCGCTGGAAGTAGACGTGGTCGAACGTGTGGCTGCCGAACGCATGCCCTTCCGCCACGCGCGCTTTCCAGTAGGTCGCCCAGGACGGATCGAGCGACCAGTCGCCGCGCACCGTCTTTTCGTTCGCGAGGAAGAACGTGGCCTTGATATGGTGGCGGCGCAGCGTGTCGGCGATCAGCTCGGCCTGCGACTGGCTGCCCGTGTCGAACGTCAGGTACACGGTGCCCTTGCACGCGGGCACGGGCGGGTCTGCCTGCGCCTGCGCGTGCGCGACGGCGGCGGCGACTGCCAGCAGCGGCGGCAGCGTGGCGTGACGGACGGCACGCACGAGCGGCATCGTCACATCCGCGGCGCCGAATTGGCGAAGAACACGCCGTGCGGCGAGCGGCCGACCGGAATCAGCTTGATGACCTTGCGGCTGGCCACGTCGATCACGGCGACCTTCTTGATCCAGCGCAGCGTCACCCACAGGGTCTTGCCGTCGCCCGTCAGTTCCATGCAGTCCGGACCGCCCGGCACGGGGATCATGCCGACGTTTTCCAGCGTGTTCTGGTCGATGATGTTGATCGAATTCTGCACCCGGTTCGACACGAACACGTGGCGGCGGTCGCCGACGGCGCGGAAGTTGTGGGCGCCGTTGCCCGTCTTGATGCGCTTGACGGTCTTCTGCGCGCGCCAGTCGATCACTTCGACATAGTCGCTGCCCATGATCCCGACCAGCAGGTACTTGTCGTCCGGCGTCATCGTGATGCCGGCCGGGAGCTTGCCGACCGGGAGCGTCCATTTGACGGTCTGGGTCTTGAGGTCGATGGCGCTGACCTGGTCGCTGCCCTGCTGCGTGATGAACGCCGTCGTGCTGTTCGCGTCGAACGCGATGTGGCTCGGCATGCGCGCCAGCGGCAGGCGTTTGCTCAGCACGAGGCTGGCGCCGTCGTACTTGTAGATGTCGACGCGGTCCAGGCGCAGCGACGCCGACACGAACCATTTCTGGTCGGGCGTGAAGCCGATCTGGTACGGGTCGAGGACATCCCCCAGGCGGCGCTGCACCTTGCCCGAGACCGGGTCGAGGAAGATCAGTTCATTGCCGACGGAGCTGGCGACGATCACCGACTTGTTGTCCGGCGTGGCCATCAGGTGATGCGGCTCCTTGCCGACCGCGAAGGTGCCGTTGTCGGCACCCGTCGCCTGGTCGAGCAGCTGGACGGTGGCATCGCGCGAATTGAGCACGACCACGACGTTCGCATGGGCAGCCTGCATGGCCGAAACGAAGACGAAACCAGAGATGAGAGACTTGCGGAAGCGACGCAGCATGGGACGGCATGAACCCGGTGAAGGAAAGCTTTATTCTACGAGGAAACACGGCCTTTCCGTTGCATCCCGCCAAGAATCGCACGCGAGCGAAGCGCCGCCGCAACAGAGTGGACAGAGCGTCAATGGCACTTTGTCAGGTCATGCACTACAATCGCCTTTCACTCTGAACAACAAGGGAAGACCCATGTCCATCACCACCACGAATTCCGGCCTGCAATACGAAGATACCGTCGTCGGCAGCGGCGCCGAAGCCAAGGCCGGCAACTACGTGACCGTGCACTACACCGGCTGGCTGCAGAACGACGACGGCAGCGCCGGCGCCAAGTTCGATTCCAGCAAGGACCGCAACGACCCGTTCCAGTTCCCGCTGGGCGCCGGCCACGTGATCCGCGGCTGGGACGAAGGCGTGCAGGGCATGAAGGTCGGCGGTGCGCGCCGCCTGATCATCCCGGCCAGCCTGGGCTACGGCGCGCGCGGCGCCGGCGGCGTGATCCCGCCGAACGCCACCCTGATCTTCGACGTCGAACTGCTGGACGTCTGATCACGGCATTTCATGCCAGCACCGGCGGGCACGGCCGTGCCCGCCACGACCGAGCACCGCCTCTAAAATCTCCGCAAATCCCTCTCGATTCCTGGCACGTTGCGCTAAGATGCCCGAAGTCTTGCCTTCCATACATGGCAGGAAAACGCACACCGTCAAAGGAGTTACCATGAGTTTGCAAGAACAGTTCGCCCAGGCCCAGATCGATTCGAAGAACCTGCCCGAGCGCCCGGACAACATGACCCTGCTGAAGATCTACGCACTGTACAAGCAGGGCGCCAGCGGCGACGCGACCGGCGAGCGCCCCGGCTTCACCGACATGGTCGGCCGCGCCAAGTACGACGCCTGGGCCGCGCTGAAAGGCACCTCGCAGGACGAGGCGATGCAGCAGTACGTCGACCTGATCGAAGAACTGAAAGACCAGTAATCAGGCAGAAAACGTCTTGCGCATGCTTTCCGCCACCTTCTGTTCGATGGTGGACGCGAAAGCGCTCATCAGAAAGCCCAGCTTGATGCGCAAGGCGGCCTGGCGCTCGCCCAGGGTGAGCGCCCCTTCCACGCCGCTGCGCTCGAAGCGCAGCACGTCGCCGTCCCACTTGCACTGCAATCCATATTCGCGCGCCAGCTTGTCCGCGACCTTGTCGGCGGCGGCACGCGCATCGGTCTGGCTCAGGGTATGGGGCTGGGTGATGCTGATGTCCGACATCCGATTTCCTCGCTGATTCAAATCAAATAGCCCGCCATGATGCCAGTTGACGGGCGCAAAGGCCAGCGCATGCCAGCCGCATCCTTGCTGATGAGCATCAATGCGCGCGCAGAACAAGGGGTGACGATGCCTCGTACAGGCCGCCCGGCCGGTCATCGAGGAGAACAGCATGGTCGCACCCCACCCGCAGCCGCCCGTCGGCTTCCTGCCGACACCCAGCAGCACGTACCGCCAGCACCGCAAGGCGGCGCAGCTGCTCGACCAGCCCGGCCGGCCGCGCCCGCTGTCCGGCCCCGGCGGCGCCTCCGCGCGCGAAGCGGACGCACCCGGCGACGCACCCCTGCCCTACGCGTCCGGCGCGCGCGTGCTGATGTGGAAGCAGGATCCGTCCGTGAGCGAGATCGGCACGCGCCGCGCCTTCCTGCCCGGCGTCGTGCTGGCAGGTCCGCGCGACGCCCGCATCGCGCTGGCGACGGACGGTGCAGGGATCCCGCCGGTCGAACCGAATGCGTTCGGCGACTTCGTGACGATGCCCGATACGCCGCAGTTCGACGCGGTGCACACGTTCGCCGTCGTGCGCCAGACGCTGACGATGTACCAGCGCGCGCTGTCGACCGCGGGCGCGCCGATGCCCCTGCCGTGGCACTGGAACAGCAGCGCCGACACGTCGCCCCTGCTCGTCTGGCCCTACGGCCTGCCGAACGTGATGAACGCCTATTACAGCCGCGCGCAATGCTGTCTGAAGTTCGGCGACTTCGTCCCGGACGGGGAAACGGCACGGATCTACACGTGCCGCTCGTTCGACATCGTCTCGCACGAGACCGGCCACGCCGTGCTGGACGGCCTCAAGCCGCACTGGCTGCTGGCCGACAATCCGCCGCAGACGGGCGGCCTGCACGAGGCGTTCGGCGACCTCACCGCGATCTTCCTGGCGCTGTCCCAGCTCGACCAGTGCGATGCCATCGTCGCCCAGACCAAGGCTCGCCTGCACGACAAGACGTTTTTGGCGGACATCGCCGAACAGTTCGGCCTTGCGCTGGGCAGCACGACGGGCCTGCGCAATGCCGACAACGACCTGACCCTGTCGCAGGCCGGCACCGAGGTGCACGCGCTGTCGCAGGTGTTCACGGGCGCCGTGTACGACATCCTGGCCGACGTGTTCGCCCTCGAGCGCGATCCGGCGCTGGAGGATTGCGCCGCCGTCCTGCAGCGCGTCGCCGGCTGGCTGCGCGGGCTCGTGCTGCGCGCGCTGATCGCCGCCCCCGACGTCGCCGCCACGTATGCCGACGTCGGCAACGAGATGCTGCGCCTGGCGCTCGAGGACGGCAAGCCGCAGACGATCGTCAACGCGATCCGCGACCGCTTTGCCCAGCGCGAGGTGTTCGCCGTGCCGGCCGGCTTCACGGGCGACCACCCGGCCGGCCTGCGCCTGGCGCCGCTCGTCACGGACGCGCCCGGCGCGCGCCAGGATCGCCGTGCCTGCTGCGGCACGATGAACCTGGCCGAATACTACGACGTCGAACGGGTGTTGCAGGCGGAAGCCGATGCGCTGGCGCGCTGGTGCGCCGAGCACGGCCGGTTTGCGCCGGCGGGCGAAACGCCGCCTGCCGGGCAGGCGGCCGTGGCCGGCGTGACCCTGTCCACCGTCGCGGTGACGGACGCGGACGGCACGGCCGTCGCGACGGCGGCGCAGGTGATGCTGCCGGTGCTGGAGCCGCACCCGTCATTACCTGCGGCGCGCCCCCTGCGGGACGACGCGTTGCCGTAAGAGCTGCCATCCTGCTGCGCCGGCGCCCTGCGGAGCGGGCCGGCGCGGCGGACCGTAATACATTTGCTTATGTGTATTGTGTATAAGCCTGATTTGTCGTAGGAGCAGAATTGCCCTAAAATACAGTGCTTTGCCGCGTCCGGCGAACGTTCCCAATATAAATTCGCGCCGCCGCTACCCACTCACTGATAGGACTGTTATGACCCACGTTGTCACCGAATCGTGCATCCGTTGTCGCTATACCGATTGCGTGGATGTATGCCCGGTAGATTGTTTCCGGGAAGGCCCGAATTTCCTCGCCATTGACCCGGACGAGTGCATCGACTGCGCCGTGTGCGTGGCGGAGTGCCCGGTCAACGCCATCTACGCGGAAGAAGACGTGCCGTCGGATCAGCAGCAATTCATCAAGATCAACGCCGACCTGTCGCGCAACTGGCCGTCCATCACGAAGACGAAGCCGGCCCTGCCCGACGCGGAAGAGTGGAAAGACGTCAAGAGCAAGCTGGACCAGCTGGCTCGCTAATACGTTCGTGTACGCCGGCCCGCTGCGGCCGGCGTCCTTTGCCGGTCCCTGCAGGTGTGCGCCATTGATGGCACACTATCGCCCTCGCTTATCTACAGCTCATAATTTTCAGGAAAACAGCATGACTACGACCCCCGAAGTGGGCACCATCGCTCCCAACAGCTCCTTTGCCGGCGCCATCGAAGCCGATGCCGTGATCATCGGCGCGGGCCCGGTCGGCCTGTTCCAGGTGTTCGAGCTGGGCCTGCTGGAGATCAAGGCCCACGTGATCGATTCGCTGCCGGCCGTCGGCGGCCAGTGCGTGGAGCTGTATCCGGACAAGCCGATCTACGACATCCCGGCCGTGCCCGTCTGCACCGGCCAGGAACTGACCGACAACCTGCTCAAGCAGATCGAGCCGTTCGAGCCGACCTTCCACCTGGGCCAGGAAGTCACCACCGTCCAGCGCCGTGAAGACCACCGCTTCAACGTCGAGACGTCGACCGGTACCCGTTTCATCACCAAGACCATCTTCATCGCGGCCGGCGTCGGTTCGTTCCAGGCGCGCACGATCAAGGTCGACGGCATCGAGAAGTTCGAGAACAGCCAGCTGTTCTACCGCGTGAAGGATCCGAGCCTGTTCGAAGGCAAGAACCTCGTCATCTGCGGCGGCGGCGACTCCGCGCTGGACTGGGCCCTGAACTTCGTCGGCAAGGCCGAATCCGTCGTGCTGGTGCACCGTCGCGAAGACTTCCGCGCCGCGCCGGCTTCCGTCGCCAAGATGAAGCAGCTGTGCGAAGACTACGAAATGCAACTGATCACCGGCCAGGTCACCGGCTTCGATGAGAAGGATGGCCAGCTGTCCGAAGTCAAGGTGACCGGCGCCGACGGCGTGACCCGCCGCGTGCCGCTGGACATGCTGATGGTGTTCTTCGGCCTGTCGCCGAAGCTGGGCCCGATCGCCGAATGGGGCCTGGACATCGAACGCCGCCAGCTGAAGGTCATGGACACCGAGAAGTTCGAGACCAACGTGCCGGGCATCTTCGCCGTGGGCGACATCAACACCTACCCTGGCAAGAAGAAGCTGATCCTGTCGGGCTTCCACGAAGCCGCGCTGGCCGCCTTCGGCGCCGCGCCGTACATCTTCCCGGACAAGAAGATCCACATGCAGTACACGACGACGTCGCCGAAGCTGCACAAGATCCTCGGCGTCGAAACGCCTGTGTTCGACTGACGTTCCGTAACTCAGCTACGACGAAAATGCCCCGCCTGTGCGGGGCATTTTTCTTATGTAGTGCACTTAACGAACCGGGTGCTGACAAGTGTGATACATATTGTGCAATGCGGTAACAAACAGATTGTGACTCAGGCTCGATGTTGCCCCACGCCAAGCCGAATGAGCCTATAATTCACCGAACACGTAGCGCAAACGATTGCAATTGCGCACAGAGTCATGAAGGAAAAAATTATGCTTTATCAACTGCACGAAATGCAACGCTCCTTCCTGAACCCGCTGATGCAGTGGGCCGATGCCTCTGCCAAACTGTTTTCGAATCCAGTCTCACCGTTCGCGCACACCCCGTTTTCGCAGCGTATCGCTGCCGGCTACGAGCTGATGTACCGCCTCGGCAAGGACTATGAGAAACCTGCTTTCGGCCTGACCTCGACCATCATCAACGGGAAGACGGTCGGCATCATGGAACGCCCGGTGGTCAGCAAGCCGTTCTGCAAGCTGCTGCATTTCAAGAAAGACATGAGCGACACGGACTTTGCCGCGCTCAAGCAGCCGACGGTGCTCGTCGTGGCCCCGCTGTCGGGCCACCATGCGACCCTGCTGCGCGACACCGTCCGCGCTCTGCTGCCGGACCAGGACGTCTTCATCACCGACTGGGTCGACGCGCGCATGGTGCCGCTGTCGGACGGTCCGTTCCACCTGGACGACTATATCTATTACGTGCAGGACTTCATCCGCCACCTGGGCCCGGACGTGCACGTGATCTCCGTATGCCAGCCGACCGTGCCGGTGCTCGCCGCGATCTCGCTGATGGCGACGAACAAGGATGCCAAGCTGCCGAAGTCGATGGTCATGATGGGCGGTCCGATCGACCCGCGCAAGTCGCCGACGGCCGTCAACGACCTGGCCGTCGAAAAGCCGTACTCGTGGTTCGAGAACACGGTGATCTATGCCGTGCCGGGCAATTACCCGGGCTTCGGCCGCAAAGTCTATCCGGGCTTCCTGCAGCACGCCGGCTTCATCGCAATGAATCCGGGCCGCCACGCCCAGAGCCACCGCGAGTTCTACCAGCACCTGGTGCGCGGCGACGACGATTCGGCGGAAGCGCACCGCAAGTTCTACGACGAGTACAACGCCGTCCTCGACATGCCGGCCGAGTATTACCTGGAAACGATTAAAACGGTATTCCAGGAAACCCGCCTGCCGAAAGGCACGTGGGAAGTGGGCGGCCAGCTCGTGCGTCCGCAAGACATCGAGAGCGTGGCGCTGTTCACCATCGAAGGCGAACTGGACGACATCTCCGGCGCCGGCCAGACCCATGCCGCGCACGACCTGTGCAGCGGCATCCCGGCCGAGAAACAGCAGCAGTTCACGGCGCCGAAGTGCGGCCACTACGGCATCTTCTCGGGCCGCCGCTGGCGCGAGATCATTTGTCCGATGATTGGCGAGTTCATCCGCAAGAACGCCTGAGCGTTGCAGGTGGATCCTTGAAAATGCCGCGGCCTGGACCGCGGCATTTTTTATTGCGGACTGCCCGTTTCGATCATCCAGTGCAGGCCGTAGCGGTCGATGACGGCACAGAACGCATCCGTCCACGCCGTGGCGCGCAACGGCACGCGGACGTCGCCGCCCTCGCCCAGCGCTTGCAGGATGCGGACCGCCTCGTCCGCGCTGTCCACGTGCAGGTTCATCGAGAAGCCCGCGAACACCGGTGCCTGGCCGGGGTGATGGCCTTCGGAGAAATAGACGGTCGACTCGCCGATGCGCAGGCCGGCGCGGATGATCTTGCCGGGACTGCCGGGATCGAGGAACCGTGGTTGTGAATCGGGAATCGCCGTCAGCTGGAACAGCACGTCGGCGTGCAGGACGTCACGATAAAAAGAAAGGGCTTCGGCGCACAGGCCGGGAAAATAGATCGTTGGAATCGCTTGCATAAAGGTCGCTGGTTCGGTGAAGTGTATGGTCCAGGAATGCGTGGTACACGATGTCCTCCTTTCTTTTGTTGTTGGCACGTCAAGAATAACAGAAGGCCGTCCCCGCGCGAACGGGAACGGCCTGGCGTTTCACCTGCCGGGGCCGCCTTGAAGGCAGCCCGCGGCGTCAGTGATTGATGATCAGGTCTGCGATGACGCCGGTGGCAATAGCCGCCAGCACATAATCGCCACCCGTCTGCACCCAGTGATAGCCTCGAGGCGGAGGCCGCAAATGGTGGTCGCGCCAATTGTCCACGACGTATTGGTGATTCCGGTAGCGGGACGGCAGACGGCCGCCGCGGCGGATATCATGGTTGGGTCCGGCACCGTCCCAGCGGCGATCGCCACCGTACCCTGCGTCGCCGTGGCGGCCGCCGCCGCGGGCCTGGTAACCGTCGCGGCGGTTGTCACCGCGCTGGTCGTCACCGCGGCGGTCGTCACCGCGGCGGTCATCGCGGCTGTCGACCCGCCGATCGCCGCGATCGTTGTCGCGCTGGCCATACCGGCTGTCGTCGCGCCGGTCGCCGTGGTAACGATCCTGGGCAAAACTCGATGCGCCGGCGGCGCTCAGCAGCGCGGCCAGCAGCGTGGACATGGCGAGGTGCTTCGTGTTCATGAGACCCTCCTGATTGTCATTGCCTGGACTCCAGTAGACCACCGGACTGGACCGTCACTCGGTACGCTGCCTCACGGAAGCATGCGATCTGCATTACCCAAGGGCATTTCGCCTGTACGGGGCTTTTAGCGGATAATGACGGTCTATCCAGTTTCGAAGTAGCACCGCCGTGACCAAGACGCTCGCCGACCAGATCGAAGACCTGCTGCCGCAGACCCAGTGCACCAAGTGCGGCTATCCCGCCTGTCGCCCGTACGCGGAAGCGATCGCGCGCGGCGAAGCCGAGATCAACCAGTGCCCGCCCGGCGGCATGGAAGGCGTCGCGCGGCTGGCGCGGGTCACCGGCCGGCCCGTCATCCCGATCAACCCGGCCAACGGCGTCGAGCGGCCACGCCCCGTCGCGTTCATCGACGAGAGCCTGTGCATCGGCTGCACCTTGTGCATCCAGGCCTGCCCCGTCGACGCGATCCTCGGCGCCGCCAAGCAGATGCACACCATCATTCCGAGCCTGTGCACGGGCTGCGATTTGTGCGTGGCGCCCTGCCCCGTCGACTGCATCGCGATGATTCCGCGCACGGAGGATCCCGCGAGCGAGCCGACCGGCTGGGCCGCATGGTCGCAGGAACAGGCCGACGCCGCGCGCGCGCGTCACGACTTCCGCACGGAGCGCCTGCGCCGCGAAAAGGAAGAAAACGATGCGCGCCTGGCCGCCAAGGCGCTGGAAAAGATGCGCGCCGTGACGGCGGAAACGACGAATACGGCCGAGGAGCTGGCGGAAAAGGAACGCAAGCGCGCGATCATCGCCGCCGCCATCGAGCGCGCGAAACAGAAAGCCGCCTCCGACAAGAAAGACTGACGCATCGATGAATCCCGCCAAACGCCTCGAGATCTTCACGCGCTTTCGCAACGCCAATCCGCATCCCACCACCGAACTCGAATACACGACGCCGTTCGAACTCCTGATCGCCGTGCTGCTGTCCGCGCAGTCGACGGACGTCGGCGTCAACAAGGCCACCCGCAGGCTGTATCCGGTCGCGAACACGCCGCAGGCGATCCTCGACCTGGGCCTGGACGAGCTCAAGACCTATATCTCGACGATCGGCCTGTACAACAACAAGGCGAAGAACGTCATCGCCACGTGCGAGATCCTCGTGAACCAGTACGGCGGCGAAGTGCCGCGCTCGCGCGAGGCGCTGGAAGCCCTGCCCGGCGTGGGCCGCAAGACGGCGAACGTCGTGCTGAACACGGCGTTCGGCGAACCGACGATGGCCGTCGACACGCACATCTTCCGCGTCGCGAACCGCACGAAGATCGCGCCGGGCAAGAACGTCGACGAAGTCGAGATGAAGCTGCTGAAATTCGTGCCGAAGGACTTCCTGCACGACGCCCACCACTGGCTGATCCTGCACGGCCGCTATACGTGCGTGGCGCGCACGCCCAAGTGCTGGAACTGCATCATCAACGACCTGTGCGAGTACAAGGACAAGACGCCGGCGCCGAAGGACGCGTGAACGCCCTCGGCGTCCGGTCATCACGATGAGAACAGCCGCGCACACGCAAAGTCGACGAACACCCTGAGTTTGGGCGACAGCAACCGGCTCGAGGGCCACACGATCGAAAACTGCCCGGACGCCGTTACCGACGCGTCGAGGACCGTCGCCAGCACGCATGCGGCCAGTGCGTCCCGTACGAGGAAATCGGGAACGTAGCCGATGCCGAGGCCGCCGATGACGGCCTCGCGCAGGGCTTCCATGTTATTGCACGTGAGCGCAGTCCGCAGGCCCGCAGGCTCCGCGCCATCGGCCGCCAGGATCCACGGCTGAAGCTTCCCCGTCGCCGGGAACCGGTAGCGTACGCACGCGTGCTGCGCCAGGTCGACGGGCGCCTGGGGCACGCCGGCACGCGCGAGATAGCCGGGCGCCGCGCACAGGACGAAGCGGAACGCGCCGAGCCGGCGCGCGACGAGGCGCGAATCCGCCAACGCGCCGCTGCGGATCACGGCATCGAAACCGCCCTCGACGACGTCCACGAGCCTGTCGTTGAAATCCAGGTCGAGTTCGACGTCCGGATACTGCGCGGCGAATGCCGGCAGCACGGGCAGCAGGAATCGGTAGCCGATCGCCGGCAGACTGATACGCAGCCGGCCGCGCGGCTTCTGCGCGGACGCCGCCATGAGCGCCCGGGCACGCTCCAGATCGTCGAGTGCACGATGACAGGAATCGTAGAAATGGCGGCCTTCGTCCGTGAGCGTGATGCGCCGCGTCGTGCGCTGGAGCAGGCGCACGCCCAATGCCTGTTCGAGCCGCGCGATCGTCTTGCCGACGGCGGACGCCGACACGCCCAGTCTCTCGCCTGCCGCGACAAAGCTGAGCGTCTCCGCCGCCCGCACGAATGTCAGTATGCCCTTCAGGTCGTCCATAGCGCTCCCAAGCGGCCCTCAGCCGGCGATTGCGGAATTTGGTTCCGCACTTCGCGGAATCAGAGGGGGTTTTTCCATGATTACCTCCAGATTATCGTTGATCTCCCGCCCAACGTGTCATGGAGCATCGATGATCCAATCCTTCCTTTCGGTTTCTTCCGGCAGACCGGCATCCGTTCTCGCCGCGGTATGCCTCGCCGCCCTTGCCTTGCCGCTCAGTTTTTCCGGCGGGGCACTGGCGGCGCCCGCGATCGGCCTCGAACTGGGCGGCAGTCCCGCTGCCATGACCTGGACAACGAACGCCTTCATGCTGACGTTCGGCAGCCTGCTCATGGCGGCGGGAGCGTGCGCCGACCAGTTCGGGCGCAAGCGGGTATTCGTCGCGGGCGTCGCCGGCTTCACCCTGCTCTCGCTCCTGCTCGGCCTCGCGCCGTCGCTGGCCGTCCTCGACCTGTTGCGTGCGCTGCAGGGCATCGCGGCAGCGGCGGCGCTGGCCGGCGGTAGCGCGGCGCTTGCGCAGGAGTTCGACGGCGCCGCACGCACGCGCGCCTTCAGCCTGCTGGGCACCACGTTCGGCCTGGGACTGGCGTTCGGCCCGGTCCTCGCCGGCTTCCTGATCGAGCGCCTGGGCTGGCGGGCCGTGTTTGCGGCGGGTGCCGTCACCGGCCTGTCGGCACTGGCGTGCGGCGTCCCCCGGATGCGCGAGTCGCGCGATCCGGATGCGCGCGCCATCGACTGGGCCGGCATCGCCACGTTCACCGGCGCGTTGACCTGTTTCACGTTCGGCATGATTCTTTCGGCGGAGCGCGGCTGGACGGCGCCCATCGTCGTCGTCCTGTTGGCAGCCACGGCGTTGCTGGCCGCGGCGTTCCGGGCCGTCGAGGCAGGCGCCGCACGTCCCATGCTGGACCTGGCGCTGTTCCGCTACCCCCGCTTCATCGGCGTGCAACTGCTTCCCGTCGCGACGTGCTACTGCTACATCGTCCTGCTCGTCGTGCTGCCGCTGCGCTTCGTGAGCATCGACCGGTTCAGCGCGATCGAGGCCGGTGGCCTGATGATCGCGTTGTCGGCACCGATGCTCGTCGTGCCGCTGCTCGCCGCCGGGCTGACGCGCTGGCTGTCGGCCGGCGTCATTTCCGCGGTGGGTCTGCTGATCGCCGCGGCCGGCCTGTACTGGCTGAACGCGACATTGCGGGACAGGGCGGACAGCGGTGTGATCGCGCCATTGCTGACGATCGGTGCCGGCGCGGGCCTTCCCTGGGGCTTGATGGACGGGCTGTCCGTCGGCATCGTGCCGAAGGAGCGCGCCGGCATGGCGGCGGGCATCTTCGGTACCGTGCGGGTCGCGGGAGAATGCATCGCGCTGGCGACCGTCAACGCGGCCCTGGCGACGCTGATGCACACCCGCATCGCGGCGATCGCCGGTCAGCCGCCGACGGCCGCGGCCACGCGGCATGCCGCGGCGCGGCTCGCGGCCGGCGATGCCGCCGGCGCGGCGGCACTGCTGCCGCACCTCGACCGATCGGCCCTGATGCATATCCATGCCGACGCCTTCGGGGTGCTGCTCCAGGGGCTCACTGTCGTGACCCTGGCATGCGCGATCATCGTGCTGCTGGTCCTTGGCCGCGCCGTGCCCGATGCGGCCTTGCCGGCCCACCCGTGCGACGGTGTCGGCAATCGCATCAGATGACCCGGCGCGGCGCCGCCGTCAGCGGGTCGCCGCTGTTCGGCGTGCCCGTCGGCTCGATCAGCAGGATGTGCGCTTCTCCCTGCGCGCGGGGCCGGTGGCGCATGCCCTTGGGGACGACGAACATCTGGCCGGGAGCTAGCGTCACCGTCGAACCGTCCTCGAGATCGATCTCGACGCGCCCGTCGAGCACCAGGAAAAAGTCGTCGGTGTCGTCGTGGACGTGCCAGTGGTAGTCGCCGCGCAGCTTCGCGACCATCACGTCGTGGCCGTTGAACAAGGCCACCGTGCGAGGTTGAAAGGCTTCCGTAAAGGTGGCCAGCTTGGCGGCCAGATCGATTGCAGCGTGCATGATGCCTCCGATGAAAACCTCATTGTGAGGGGCCGCCGGACCGCGGGTCTTGTACAATCGTTGCATGAACCAGGCCATTTTCGGGGCGCTGACCAATGGCGTGACGCTGATGCGGGCGGACTTTTCCGACCACGCGTTCGAGCGCCACAGCCACGATTGCTTCGCGCTCGGCGCGACGACGTACGGCATCCAGCGCTTCCGCTGCAAGGGCAGGCAGTACGACAGCCGGCCCGGCGACCTGGTCCTCTTCAACCCCGACGACGACCATGACGGCCGCCGCGGGACGGCGGATGGATTCCGCTACACGATGTGGTACGTCCCCGCCGCATTCGTCGCCAGTTGCGTGAAGGGCAAGCGGTATTTTGCGAAGCCCCATGCGGCCGACCGGCAGCTGGCCGAGGCGTTCGGGGCGTTGTCCGCCAGCCTGGCGCAGACGCCGGCCGAATCGCTGCGCGCGGAAACGCTGATGCGCGCGTTCCTGGGCACGATGCTGGCGCGGCACGGCGAACGGCCGCAGGCCGGCGCGCGGCCGGGCGCCATCGGTGCCGCCACGCTGGCCCGGGTCAAGGACCATATCCGCACGTACTACGCGCACGACATCACCGTCTCGGACCTGGCCCTGGTCGCCGGCCTGTCGCGCGCGCACCTGACCCGCGCCTTCACCGCCGCCTACCACATGCCGCCGCACGTGTACCTCAACGCCGTGCGGGTCGCGCAGGCGCAGGCCCTGATCCGCCGCGGCACGCCGCTCGCCGCCGTCGCGCTGGAATGCGGCTTCGCGGACCAGAGCCACCTGACGCGGCGCTTCAAGGGTAGCGTGGGCGTGACGCCGTCGGCCTGGCAAAGGATGCAGCGCGGCGCCGCATTCACTTCGTGAGGACCAGCGAAAAGAAGATCCGCGTCGGCCCGTTCGACAGCTTGAAGAACAGCTTGTTGCGGCCCTTCCGGAAGTGCACGACGCGCTTGCCTTCGTTCAGGTTGTAGTCGCGCACGAAGGTATTCCGCGTCTCGTAGACCTGGCCGAAGAACGAGTCCTTGTTGGCGTTCCCGCCTTCCCAGACCAGCCGGTCGTTGAGCCACAGCTGCGCATCGTCGTCGGCGCCGACCCAGATCGTCAGGTCCTGTGCCGCGTCGAGCATCAACTCCGTATAGCCGTAGTACACGGCGTCTTCCGCGTGCACGGGCGGCTCCAGGGGATAGCGCGCCATATCGACGTAGTCCCATTTGACGAGGCGCCCGCCCTTGCCCCGATAGGCGGCATCCAGCACGACGCCCTGCTCGGGCGGATGATGGTAATTGGCGAACAGCCCTGCGCCGTGCCGTCCGTCGAATGGACCGATCAGGTACCAGCGGTTGACCCAGACGCGGTTCGCGTACGTGCCGCCCGCGCCGATCATCCTGCCCGCGCCCTTGACCATGGTGGCCGCATCGACGGTGGGCATGTGCGCGACGCCGCCGCCGAACATGGTGCCCGCGCCCCCGAGGTAAGCCTTCGTCATGCGATCCGGCAGGTCGGGATTCGTGAACGCGGCGATCCGGTCCAGCATCTGGCGGCCGACGCCGCCGGCGCTTCCGTTCCCGAGGCCTCGTCCGCTCTGGCCGTTTCCCTGGCCGTCACCCTTGCCTTCGCCTTCGCCCTTGCCATCGGCCTTGCCGTTGCCTTTGCCGGCGCCGCGCTGCGCCGCACCTGCGTCGGCCGCGACCTGCACGCCGGTCTGCTGCTGCTCCAGCTGCTGGCGGCGCTGTTCCAATGCGTCGCGCGCCTTCGCTTCGAGCTGCTCGATCTGCGCCGCCGCTTCGGCCGGCGTCTGCGGTTCGGCGGCGGACGGTTCCTCCGCCCTGGCCTTCTCCGCGACCTGTTCCAACGCCTTTTCCTTCGGGATGTCGAGCAACTGCGCCAGCCGCTCCGCCTTGGTGTCGCGCTCGATCTCGTCGATCTTGTGCGCCAGGTCCTTCGCCTGCTTCAGCAATTCGTCCGGCGCCTTCGGCTGCGCGCTGAACTGCACCTCGTCTTCCTTGTTCCCGGCAGGTTGCTTGCCCGCGCTTTGTGCCAGCAGGGACTGGATCCGCTCCATGTCGTGCACGCGCTTTTCGAGGCGCGCCTGCGCCGTCAGCCGGGCGCCCGATTCGACCTGCCGCTGCTGGCGCGCGCGCTGGGCGATCTCGATGCGCTGGCTGCCCAGGTGGTACAGCGCGACGAGCGGCACCGCATGCAGCACGAGCGACAGGAAGATGAAGGGGTGCCGCCGTATGGGCCCGAACGCCGGGGCGGGCCGCGCAGTATCGTCGGCGAACATCGTCAGCGCGTGTGCATCGACACGTGGGTGAGCCCCTCGAACTGGCACAGTTCGAGCACGTGCACGATGTCCTGGTAGCGCGTGGACTGGTCGCCGTCGATGCGGACCGGCCGCGCCGGATCGCGCGCCGCCTCGCGCTTGAGCAGGTCGTGCAGGGCTTGCGTCGTTACCTCCTTGCGGTCGAGATACAGGCCGCCTCCGGCATCGACGCCGATGACCAGCGGCGCCGGCGCCGCCGTGGCGCGATCGAGGCTGACCTGCGACGTCGGCAGCACAATGGGCATGTCCTTTTCCGGCTTTTCGCCGTCGGGGTGCCGGAACGACGTCGCGACCATGAAGTACATCAGCAGGAAGAAGATGCAGTCGATCAGCGCGATCAGGCCGATCTCGGGCTGTTCGTCGTCGCCGAGATCAATGCGCATGGACGACCTCCAGCGTGCGCGCCGGCATGCCGTCCAGCACGCGGTTCAGCTGGCGTTCCAGCGCGATGCCGATGCCGACCATGCGGTTGCGGAAGACGTGGTGCATGGCCAGCGACGGCAGCGCCACCGACAGGCCGGCCGCCGTGTTGACGAGCGCCTTGGAGATGCCGCCCGCCAGCAGGGTCGGATCGCCCATGCCGTTGAACGCGATGACGTGGAAGGATTCGATCATGCCGATGACGGTGCCCAGCAGGCCGACGATCGGTGCGACCGTCGCGACGACGTTCAGCGCGTACGCCTTCTGCTGCTGCAGGCGCAGTTCGACGCCCGCCATCTCGGCCACGCGCGCCGCCAGTTTTTCGGCCGGCAGGTGGCGCTGTTCGACCATCCAGCCGAGGATGCGCGCGAGGCTGCTGTCGCCGTCGGCCACCCGTTCGCGCAACTGGTCGAAGCGTCCCGCGCGCCACAGCATCTCCGCCTCCGCGGCCAGGTCCGGCGGCGCCACTTTCACCAGGCGGAAGTTGGCGAGCCGCTCGAACGTCACGGCCAGCGCCAGCACGGACAACGCGCCGATCGCGACGATGCCCATGCCGCCATGCAGCAGCTCGGAAGCGATGTTCAGGCCCTGCGCATGGGCCGGGAAGGCAGTCAACAGCAGGCCATACAGGCCGAGGCGGCGCAATCGGGACATCGTCTTCCTTTCAATGGAAACAACGGATCATGCGCCAATTTAACACACATGATTCCGTGTTTGGTAATTAAATTACACTTTCATCGCAATAAAAATTACCATCTTATGGCAATCAAGTATGCGATCAGCATGACAGCGCTTGATGACAAGAAGTTCAGTATGATGGATGGTTTTCCCGACGAGGCGACGATGTTTTCCCATGTCTTCATTGGTGTCCGCGATTTCGACCGGGCGCTCGCGTTTTACCAACCGCTGCTGGCAGCGCTGGGACTGGAGGCGCGCTTCTGCGACCGGTCGCGCCCGTGGGCCGGCTGGCAGCAACCCGGCCGGGCGCGCCCGCTGTTCCTCATCGGCGCGCCGTACGACGGCCAGCCGCACGCCTCCGGCAATGGCCAGATGACGGCCCTGCTCGCGCCCGACCGCGCGGCCGTCGATGCAGTGTACGAGATCGCGCTGGCGCACGGCGGCCACGGCGACGGCGCGCCGGGCCTGCGCCCCCACTATCACGAGCATTATTACGGCGCCTACGTGCGCGACCCCGACGGCAACAAGCTGTGCGTGGTGTGCCACGACCCGGCCTGAACTGGCACTGACATGATGCTCCTCGCTTATACCGCCTTCGCGATCGGCGTCGCGAGTCCCGGACCGAGCGTCCTCGCCATCATGGGCACCGCGATGGCGCAGGGCCGCGCGCGGGCGCTCGCGCTGGCGTACGGCGTCGTCTGCGGGTCGCTGTGCTGGGGCTTGTGCGCGGCGTTCGGTCTCGCCGCGCTGATGGAACGCTGGTCCGGCGCACTGGCCGTCGTGAAGGCGATCGGCGGCGTGTACCTGCTGTGGATGGCCTGGCAGGCCGCGCGCAAAGTGCGCGGCACGAAGGGAGTGCCGGCGGCGGAGGCGGTGGACGAAGGCTATGCGCGCACGTGCGCGCGCGGCCTTGGCATGCACCTGACGAATCCGAAATCGATCGTCGTGTGGCTGTCGGTGGTCTCGCTGGCCCTGCCCACCGGCGCGCGCCAGGCGGATGCGCTGGCGTTCGTGCTGTCATGCGCGGCGATCAGCGCATCGATCTTCTGCTGCTATGCACTGGCGTTTTCCACCGACGCCGCGCGCCGCGCCTACCGGGCGGGCGAGCGCTGGGTGAATGCCGTGCTGGCCGGCGTGTTCGCGTATGCGGGCGTGCGCATGCTGCTGGCCAGCCAGGCGCGGTGAATCAGATCAGGACCAGGTTGTCGCGGTGAACCAGCTCGGGCGCCTCGACGTAGCCGAGGATGCCCTCGATCTCGCTGGACGCGTGACGCATGATGCGCTTGATTTCGCCGCTCGTGTAGTTGGTGAGGCCGCGCGCGATCTCGGTGCCCGCGTCGTCCACGCAGCCCACGAGGGCGCCGCGGCCGAATTCGCCGCGCACGGCCGTCACCCCGATCGGCAGCAGCGATTTCCCCTCTTTCACCAGCTTCTGTACCGCGCCGGCGTCCAGCACGAGCTGGCCGGCCGTGTGCAGGTGGTCGATCATCCACTGGCGGCGCGCGGTCAGGCGCGCGGTCGGCGCGGTCAGCTGCGTGCCGATCGCTTCGCCGTGCGCGAGGCGCGTCAGAACGTTGTCTTCGCGGCCCCACGCGATCACCGTATGCGCACCGGAGCGCGCGGCGCGCTTGGCGGCCAGCACCTTCGTCAGCATGCCGCCGCGGCCGATGCTGCTGCCGGCGCCGCCGGCCATCGCCTCCAGCGACGTGTCGCCCGCCTGCGCTTCTTCGATCAGGCGTGCGGAGGGGTCCTTGCGCGGATCGGCCGAGTACAGGCCCTTCTGGTCGGTCAGGATCACGAGGGCATCCGCCTCGATCAGGTTGGCGACGAGCGCGCCCAGCGTGTCGTTGTCGCCGAACTTGATCTCGTCCGTGACGACGGTGTCGTTCTCGTTGATGATCGGGACGACGCCCAGGCCCAGCAGGGTGGTCAACGTGGAGCGTGCGTTCAGGTAGCGTTCGCGGTCCGCGAGGTCGGCGTGTGTGAGCAGCACCTGCGCCGTCTTCACGCCGTGGCTGCGGAAGCTCGTCTCGTAGATTTGCGCGAGGCCCATCTGGCCGCACGCGGCGCAGGCCTGCAGTTCGTGGATGTCGGTCGGGCGCGACGTGAAGCCCAGGCGCAGCATGCCTTCGGCGATGGCGCCCGAGGACACGAGCACGACTTCCTTGCCGAGCGAACGGAGCGACGAGATCTGCGCGGCCCAGCGCGCGATGGCTTCGTGATCGAGGCCGCGGCCTTCGTTGGTGACGAGCGAGGAACCGACTTTGACGATGATGCGGCTGGAAGACTGGAGGGCGGATTTCATGGCGACGGTCGGATTGACAGGAAGCGTCCTTGCGGGCGCAGGCCGATCAGCGCCAGGCCGACCGCCAGCTCGAACCCGCTGACGACGAACAATAAGCCCTGGGGCAGGCCGATCGCGAAGGCCGCGACGAGACGGCCGAGCGGCTGCGCCAGGATGAACAATGCTGCGAGGTCGCCGAGGATGGGCTGGTCGCCCTGCCTGGCCGCCAGCAGAGCCAGCCCCGCGGTGGCGAGGCGCACTCCGACGTAGAGGGCGAAGAACTGGCTGTAGCCGTTCACGCCCACGGGGAACAGTCCCATCGCATCCGCCACGCGGTCCGGATCCAGCAGGGCCGCGAGCGCGGCCAGCGAATGGGCGGACGCCGCGACCGACAGCAGCTGGCCGCGCAGGCGCGCGCGCCAGGTGCTGCTTGCGGTCGGGGCGAAGGTGACTGCCAACGACTTAATCTTCGAGGATCTTGAAGCGGGGATCGTCCGGATCGATCGACGAGATGCCGCGCGCTTCCTCGGTCATCTGCGTCTCTTCCGAGCGCTGCGCGCTGTGGCGCGTCTCTTCGAGATACTTGTAGATCGCGTGCACGAGGTCTTCGCAGCCTTCGCGGTTCAGCGCCGAGATCTCGAACACGGGGCCCTTGAACCCCATGCGCTTGACGAAGTCCTTGACGACCTTCTTGCGCTCTTCTTCCGGCACGACGTCCAGCTTGTTGAGCACGAGCCAGCGCGGCTTGTTGACCAGTTCCTCGTCGTACTTCTCGAGTTCCTTCACGAGCGCCTTGGCTTCCTTGACCGGATCGGTCTTGCCGTCCATCGGCGCGACGTCGACGATGTGCAGCAGCAGGCCCGTGCGGCTCAGGTGGCGCAGGAACTGGTGACCGAGGCCGGCGCCTTCCGCCGCGCCTTCGATCAGGCCCGGGATGTCGGCGATGACGAAGCTCTTCGCATGCGACACGCGCACGACGCCGAGGTTCGGATGCAGCGTGGTGAACGGGTAGTCGGCGATCTTCGGGCGCGCGTTCGACACGGCCGTGATGAACGTCGATTTGCCCGCGTTCGGCATGCCGAGCAGGCCCACGTCGGCCAGCACCTTGAGTTCGAGGCGCAACTCGCGGCGCTCGCCGTCCTTGCCGTCCGTCTTCTGGCGTGGCGCGCGGTTGGTCGACGTCTTGAAGTGGATGTTGCCCCAGCCGCCCTCGCCGCCCTTGGCCAGCAGCTCGGTCTGTTCGTGCTCCGTCAGGTCGGCGATGATCTCGCCGGTGACGTCGTCGATGATCAGCGTGCCGACCGGCATGCGCAGGTAGACGTCCTCGGCGCCCTTGCCGTAGCAATCGGAACCGCGGCCCGGCTCGCCGTTGCGCGCCGTGTGGACCTTGGAAAAGCGGAAGTCGACCAGCGTGTTGACGTTGCGGTCGGCGACCGCCCAGATCGAGCCGCCGCGGCCGCCGTCGCCGCCGTCCGGCC
>Ga0308166_1001861_pt1 | contig 21049 bp, 18 predicted proteins | sample PhyCR2_2_FD_202137 | JGI IMG/M metagenome (GOLD analysis project Ga0308166, IMG submission 202137) | Phyllosphere microbial communities from UC Gill Tract Community Farm, Albany, California, United States - DLSLCC.R2 | ecosystem: Host-associated > Plants > Phyllosphere > Unclassified | place... | reverse complement strand
AGACGTGCAATTTTATTCATAACCACCTCAAATGTGTTTCTAATAAGTCCTAAGTCTTAAATATATCAAAAACTTTTGGGAAACTCTTTTGACTTTACATTGTCTAACATACTTTTTCATGTAAGCAAAAGTTTCCACGATTTCGTAACAATCTGGAAATCAAACACTTTTCGCGCAAAAAGTGCTTAACGTTTACCAGCCGTAAGCGCTGTGCATCCAGATTATTCTTAGTCGCGAAGGCATTCCCCTACGCATTTTACGCCATTGTACTGTTTTTCCACCCTCTTTTTTCAACAATCGCTAAACCGTTAAGCGGTTATTCCAGTACACTGGAACCTTTACCTCTTTTGACAAACCCTGACAGGAGAAAGGATGCCCGGCTCGTCCCGTAAAGTTCCGGCGTGGTTGCCGATACTGGTTATTTTGATCGCCATGGTCTCCATTCAGAGCGGCGCATCTCTGGCGAAATCGCTCTTCCCGTTGATTGGCGCACCGGGAGTCACCGCTCTACGCCTGACGCTCGGCACTTTAATTTTAGTCGTTATTTTTAAGCCGTGGCGACTGCGCTTTGCCCCGCAGCAGCGTCTACCGCTGTTCTTTTACGGCGTGGCGCTAGGGGCGATGAACTATCTCTTCTATTTATCGCTGCAGCGGATCCCGCTTGGCGTCGCGGTCGCGCTGGAGTTCACCGGGCCGCTGGCGGTGGCGCTCTTCGGTTCACGCCGCCCGCTTGATTTCGTCTGGGTGGCGCTGGCGGTGCTCGGGCTGTGGTTCCTGCTGCCGCTTGGGCAAAACGTAGGGGAAGTGGATTTAGTCGGCGCGCTGTTCGCGCTCGGCGCCGGCGCATTCTGGGCGGTCTATATTCTTACCGGCCAGCGCGCGGGTGAAGAACATGGCCCGGCGACGGTGGCCATGGGCTCGCTCATCGCGGCGGTAATTTTTGTGCCCATCGGCGTCGTCCAGGCCAGCGATACGCTGCTGCAATGGTCGTTGCTGCCGCTGGGGCTTGGCATCGCCATTCTCTCCACCGCCCTACCCTATTCGCTGGAAATGATCGCCCTGACCCGGATGCCCACCCGTACCTTCGGCACGCTGATGAGCATGGAGCCGGCTCTGGCGGCGCTGTCGGGAATGGTGTTCCTCGGCGAGACGCTAACCCTGACGCAAACTCTGGCATTAGGGGCCATTATCGTTGCCTCAATGGGTTCCACGCTGACCATGCAGCGGCAAAGCAAAATCGAGAAAGTCGATATAAATTAAGATTTTGTTACCGCACTGGCCCGTGACGGTATCGGGCCAGCCGTCTCATGCTAACAAATTGAATTAAAATGTTTTTTTAAATAGCCAACAACTCTGTGCTATCAAACTGATATGGACAGCCGATGCCTCATACCCGATATCCCTTGCTATAATTAGTCCCGAAGTCATTTGGGACAAACGCTCTACATAATTCAAATTTGAAGTATGACGAGTATCAATATCAAGAGGATATGAAACTATGAGTACCGCAAAACTGGTTAAAACTAAAGCGTCTAACCTGCTCTACACCCGTAACGATGTGGCAGACAATGAGAAGAAAGCGACTATTGAGCTGCTGAATCGCCAGGTGATCCAGTTCATCGACCTGTCTCTGATCACCAAGCAGGCCCACTGGAATATGCGCGGTGCCAACTTTATTGCTGTCCATGAAATGCTGGATGGTTTCCGCACTGCGCTCACCGATCACCTTGATACGATGGCTGAACGTGCCGTTCAACTGGGCGGCGTCGCACTGGGCACCACTCAGGTCATCAACAGCAAAAGCCCGCTGAAAAGCTACCCGCTGGATATTCACTCCGTTCAGGAACACCTGAAAGAGCTGGCGGACCGTTACGCCATCGTGGCCAATGATGTGCGTAAAGCGATCAGCGAAGCGAAAGATGAAGACACCGCCGATATCTTTACCGCGGCTTCCCGCGACCTGGATAAATTCCTGTGGTTCATCGAAGCGAATATCGAATAAACGTCTACCGCCGTCAGCGCCCGCTGGCGGCTTTTTCCTTTTCTCCCACGCTACCCCCCGCAATCGCTTAGCTCGCCCTCTTTTGGTGCATATGTATGTACACAATACGTACTAAAGTAAAACAATTGTAATAATCACCTCACACAATCGTTACAGCAAGATTGTTTTCCCATCAGGGTTTGCGTTAAAAATGCTCTGGTTATTCGCTACGTTTATATTGCACCAAAATGATGCCCCGTCACGGTGCGTTTGCTGTATCGAGTAACCGAAATTGTGCAAGCAATATGAAAGCTCCTGTTGAAAAACAATAGCTTGTAAAACTGGCACGATTTTTTCATTAGGCTACACGTTCTCGCAGGGGCTCGTCCCGTGGATAAAAAAGGAAATACTATGAAGTCTGTATTAAAAGTGTCACTGGCTGCACTGACCCTGGCTTTTGCGGTTTCGTCTCACGCCGCAGATAAAAAACTGGTAGTCGCCACCGATACGGCGTTTGTTCCGTTTGAATTTAAGCAAGGTGATAAATACGTCGGCTTCGATATTGACCTGTGGGCCGCGGTCGCTAAAGAGCTGAAACTGGACTACACCCTGAAACCAATGGACTTCAGCGGCATCATTCCCGCGCTGCAGACCAAAAACATCGATCTGGCGCTGGCGGGGATCACCATCACCGACGAGCGTAAAAAAGCAATCGACTTCTCCGACGGCTACTACAAAAGCGGCCTGCTGGTGATGGTGACCGCGAAAAACAATGACATTAAAGATGTGAAAGACCTGAACGGCAAAGTGGTCGCCGTGAAGAGCGGCACCGGCTCCGTTGATTATGCGAAAGCCAACATCAAAACCAAAGATCTGCGCCAGTTCCCGAACATTGATAACGCCTATATGGAACTGGGCACCGGCCGCGCTGACGCGGTACTGCACGACACGCCAAACATCCTGTACTTCATTAAAACTGCCGGTCAGGGCAAGTTCAAAGCGGTAGGCGAATCGCTGGAAGCGCAAAGCTACGGTATCGCCTTCCCGAAAGGCAGCGACGAACTGCGCGAAAAAGTGAACGGCGCGCTGAAAACGCTGCGTGAAAACGGCACCTACAACGAAATTTACAAAAAATGGTTCGGTACTGAACCAAAATAATAATCAGGACGACTTCCCGCGGCCAATCCGCCGCGGGCTCCACGGCGCCAGAGTCTCTTTCCCCGGCGCCGTATTCGCAGAGGCTTTCTCTGCTTTCGACACGGTAACAGTAACAGGAACACATTATGCAGTTTGACTGGAGTGCCATCTGGCCCGCCATTCCTATTTTGCTGGAAGGCGCCAAAATGACGCTGTGGATTTCGGTCCTCGGCCTGGTTGGCGGCCTTATCATCGGTCTGGTGGCCGGTTTCGCCCGCTGTTTCGGCGGCTGGATAGCCAACCACATCGCGCTGGTATTTATTGAAATCATCCGCGGCACGCCTATTGTGGTGCAGGTGATGTTCATTTACTTCGCGCTGCCGATGGCGTTTAGCGACTTACGCATCGACCCGTTCACCGCCGCGGTGGTGACCATCATGATCAACTCCGGGGCCTATATCGCGGAAATCACCCGCGGCGCGGTGCTGTCCATCCATAAAGGTTTCCGCGAAGCGGGTCTGGCGCTGGGACTCTCCCGCCGCGAGACCATCCGCCACGTGATCCTGCCGCTGGCGCTGCGCCGTATGCTGCCGCCGCTCGGTAACCAATGGATTATCAGTATCAAAGATACGTCGCTGTTTATCGTTATCGGCGTCGCCGAACTGACCCGCCAGGGCCAGGAAATTATTGCCGGTAACTTCCGCGCACTGGAAATCTGGAGCGCCGTTGCCGTCATTTATCTGATCATCACCCTGGTGTTGAGCTTCATTCTGCGTCGTCTTGAAAGAAGGATGAAAATCCTGTGATTGAATTTAAAAACGTTTCCAAACACTTTGGCCCGACTAAAGTGCTGCACGATATCGATCTGAAGATCAACAAAGGCGAAGTGGTCGTGATCATCGGGCCGTCCGGCTCTGGTAAATCCACGCTGCTGCGCTGCATCAATAAACTGGAAGAGATCACCAGCGGCGATCTTATCGTCGATGGCCTGAAGGTGAACGACCCGAAAGTTGACGAGCGCTTAATTCGCCAGGAAGCCGGAATGGTATTCCAGCAGTTCTATCTGTTCCCGCACCTGACGGCGCTGGAGAACGTGATGTTTGGCCCGCAGCGCGTGCGCGGCGCGTCGAAAGCGGCGGCGGAAACGCTGGCGAAAGAGCTGCTGGCGAAGGTGGGTCTCGCGGAACGCGCGCACCACTATCCATCCGAACTCTCCGGCGGCCAGCAGCAGCGCGTCGCCATTGCCCGTGCGCTGGCGGTGAAACCGAAAATGATGCTGTTTGATGAGCCGACTTCGGCACTTGACCCGGAACTGCGCCATGAAGTGCTGAAAGTCATGCAGGACCTGGCCGAAGAAGGCATGACGATGGTCATCGTAACCCACGAAATCGGCTTTGCTGAAAAAGTGGCATCACGGCTGATCTTCATCGATAAAGGCCGCATCGCCGAAGACGGCGACCCGCAGGTTCTGGTGAAGAACCCGCCAAGCCCGCGTCTGCGCGAGTTTTTGCAGCACGTAGCCTGATGCGCCCGGCTCTCCCCGGTAAGGGGAGAGCCGCTTTCCAGATTCATCCCACCGCTCCTTCTCCTCTGACCCCTTCTATACTTAGCAGTTTGAGATGCAATGGAGGCGCCCATGCCGTGGATCCTACTGTTGCTCGCTGCGCTGTGGATTTCGCCGCTGTCGGCGGCGTCATTGCCCGGCATTCCGGCGGCGACAACCGACAAAAGCACAGCCAGCGAGCCTGACCTCGAACAAAAAAAAGCCGCCTGGGCGGCATTAGCTGACGTGCTGGATAATCCAGACTCGCGGCAGGAGTTAATCGATGAGCTGCGCAAAGCCGCCGCTACCCAGCCCCCTGCCGCCGCCCCCACGCTGACCCCGCCAGAAGTCAAAGACGAGCAAACCGTCCTGGAAAGCGTGACGGAAATTAGCCGCCAGTATAGCGAGCGCCTGTCGTCACGGTTTTCGCAGCTATGGCGCAATATCACCGGCTCGCCGCATAAGCCTTTCCATGCCGATGCTTTTCGCAATGCCGCTGGCGACTTCCTGCTGCTGGCCGGGCTGGTATTTGCCTTCTGGTGGTTAGTACGCCTGGCGGCGCTGCCGCTGTACCGCAAAATGGGCCATTGGGGAAGGCACAAAAACCGTGAGCGCAACAACTGGCTCCAGTTACCGGCAACCATCGCTGGCGCTTTTATCATTGACCTGCTTTTGCTGGCGCTAACGCTGTTTATCGGCCAGCTGTTAAGCGATCGTTTAAACGGCGGCAACCGCACCATTGCTTTCCAACAAAGCCTGTTTCTTAACGCCTTCGCGCTGATCGAGTTTTTTAAAGCCATTCTGCGATTGATTTTTTGCCCGCGAATCGCCGATTTACGCCCCTTCAATATCAGCGACGAACACGCAATCTACTGGAACTTACGCCTCAGCGCCCTGAGTAGCCTGATTGGTTACGGGCTGATCGTAGCGGTGCCGATTATCTCCAATCAGGTTAACGTGCAGATTGGCGCGCTGGCCAACGTCATCATAATGTTGTGCATTACGGTGTGGGCGTTGTATCTGATTTTCCACAACAAACGCGCCATCACTCAGGGGCTTATCCATCTTGCCGACCGCTCGCTGCCGTTCTTCAGCTTGTTTATTCGCGCTTTTGCGCTGGTCTGGCACTGGCTGGCCTGCGCTTACTTTATCGTGCTGTTCTTCTTTTCGCTCTTTGACCCCGGCAACAGCCTCAAATTTATGATGGGCGCGACGCTGCGCAGCCTGGCTATCGTCGGCGCCGCGGCGCTGGTATCCGGTATTTTGTCACGCTGGATAGCCAAAACCATCACCCTGTCGCCAGAAACCCAACGCCACTACCCGGAGCTGCAAAAACGGCTCAACGGCTGGATCTCCGCCTCGCTGAAAGCGGCGCGGATCCTTACGGTATGCGTGGCGGTGATGCTGTTGCTGAGCGCCTGGGGTCTATTTGATTTTCAGCAATGGCTTCACAATGATGCCGGGCAGAAAACGGTGGATGTCCTGATTCGTATCGCGCTGATCCTGTTCTTCTCCGCCGTCGGCTGGACCCTGCTGGCAAGCCTGATTGAGAACCGCCTGTCATCGGACATTCATGGACGCCCGCTGCCCAGCGCTCGCGCCAGAACGCTGCTGACGCTGTTTCGCAACGCGCTGGCGGTGGTCATTACCACTATTACGATAATGATCTTATTGTCGGAAGTGGGGGTGAACATCGCGCCGCTGCTGGCGGGCGCCGGGGCATTAGGATTGGCTATCTCTTTCGGCGCCCAAACGCTGGTCAAAGATATTATTACCGGCATCTTTATCCAGTTTGAAAACGGGATGAACACCGGCGATCTGGTGACCATCGGGCCATTAACCGGCACGGTGGAACGGATGTCGATCCGCTCGGTGGGCGTGCGCCAGGATACCGGGGCGTACCATATTATTCCCTGGTCTTCGATAACCACCTTCGCCAACTTTGTGCGCGGGATCGGTTCGGTGGTCGCCAACTATGATGTCGACAGGCAGGAGGATTTGGATAAAGCCAATCAGGCGCTGAAGGCGGCGGTCGACGATCTGATGGCGCAGGAGGAGATCCGCGGGCTGATTATTGGCGAACCGTCGTTCGCCGGGCTGGTAGGACTAAGCAATACCGCGTTTACGTTACGCGTCAGCTTTACGACGCTGCCGCTGAAGCAGTGGGCGGTACGCTTTGCCCTCGATACCCAGGTGAAGCAGCATTTCGATCGCGCCGGCGTGCGTGCGCCGGTACAAACCTGGCAGGTATTGCCGCCGCCGGGCAACGTAACCCCGGCGGCAGAGACTTAAAATGGACGGCGGCGCTTTGCGTCGTCCATAAAGCTCCAGGCGATAAAGCGGCTCTGTTTCTGCCCCTGCGCCATCTCTTTTTTCACCACTTTCACCGCGCCGACTTCGGTCAGCAGGCGATACAGCGGCGGCAGATTGTCGCCGCGGGAGACCAGCGAGGTAAACCATTTAACCTGGCGGCCGAACTGCTGGCTTTCGCGGATCATCTGCGAAATAAAGGCCACTTCGCCGCCTTCACACCACAGTTCCTGCTGCTGGCCGCCGAAGTTCAGTACGCTATCTTCCCCCAGCCCCAGATTACGGCGTTTACGCTCTCCACCGGCACGCGCGCTGGCGGCGGAATCGTGGAACGGCGGGTTGCAGAGGGTCGCATCATAGGTTTCATTCTTATGAATGATGCCGGTAAAGATTGCCTGGCCCTCTTTCTGACGACGCAGACGAATTTGTCGCGTCAGCCCTGGGTTGCCGTTGATAATCGCCTGGGCGCTGGCAAAGGCCTGCGGGTTGACTTCGCTACCGGTAAAGCGCCAGCCGTATTCATGCGCGCCAATCAGCGGATAGATGCAGTTCGCGCCGGTACCGATATCGAGAATGGTGGCATTTTTCGGGATCTCGCCGCTATCCTGCGCCAGCAGGTCGGCCAGATGGTGGATATAGTCCGCGCGTCCCGGCACCGGCGGGCACAAGAAGCCGTCAGGAATATCCCAGTGTTTTACCGCGTAAAAGTGCGCCAGCAGCGCCTTATTCAGCGCCTTCACCGCCAGTGGATTAGCAAAATCAATGGTTTGCTCACCTGCCGGATTCAGGGTGATATAGCTTTGCAGCTCGGGATGAGTCTGGCACAGCGCTGGCAAATCATAGCGTTGGTGATGACGGTTACGCGGGTGCAACCCCGGCTTTTCGGCTTTCATGGCAATCTCCTTTCAACAGCCGCGTAAGATACCCGTTGACGGCGGCGCGGTAAATAAGGGAGTCTGGATATCTTCTTATTTCGCTTTCTGGTGCTCTATGTACTTCTATCAACCTGCCGAAGGCCACGGCCTGCCGCACGACCCGCTGAATGCCATCGTCGGGCCGCGCCCCATCGGCTGGATCGCTTCGCTCGATAGCGCAGGGCAACGCAATCTCGCCCCCTACAGCTTCTTCAACTGCTTTAACTATCGGCCACCGATCATCGGTTTCGCCAGCGGCGGCTGGAAAGACAGTGTGCAGAACATTGTTGAAACAAAAGAATTTGTCTGGAATCTGGCTACCCGGCCACTCGCCGAAGCGATGAATGAAACTTCCGCCACTATTCCACGTCATGAAGATGAATTCCTGCGCGCCGGATTGACCGCCGCGCCGAGCCGGATCGTCCGCGCCCCGCGCGTGGCGGAAAGCCCGGTCAACTTCGAATGTCGCCTGTCGCAGTGTATTCAGTTAACGCGCGCCAGCGGTGAAGCCATCGATAGCTGGCTGGTGCTCGGTGAAGTGGTCGCCGTGCATATCGATGAGTCGCTGCTGGAAGACGGGATTTATCAAACCGCGAAAGCGCAGCCGATTTTACGCGCCGGCGGGCCGACGGCCTACTACAGCATTGATGAAAGCCAGCGCTTCGATATGATCCGCCCGGACGCTCGTTAACTTTAGCGTAGCAAGGATAATACATGCCGCCGCGGGCGAATGCCCGGCGGCAATAAGCGCGTAAAGTGGTTGTTTGCCCACTATTATTTATCCGGTGGTTCTGCTCATCACGACCTAAACTTAAGGTATGTCCCATGCTGTTAATGAGGATATAGCCATGAGAACCTTTCTGCTCGCCCCCGCTTTTATCGCCCTTGCTCTTCTCTCCTCACCCACACAGGCCAACAACCCCGAGACCGCTGCCGTGGCCGTTGGCCCGCTGCGCCCGTCCGGCTCAGTTTCCGCCTCCGGCGCCAGCACCCTCGACGACTTACAGGCGCAACTGGCGCAAAAAGCCCACCAGCAGGGGGCGATTGCCTGGCGAATAAACGCCGCTGGCGGCGGCAACAAATTAGCCGGCACGGCGATTATTTATAAATAATCCTTCTGCCCGCGCCGGGAATACGCAGGCGGCAATGCCGGCGCCCGGGACTTGGCTGCGCATTTTTCGCCCCCATATTTTCTATACTGTTTACAGATTGCTAATACGAGGAGCGCATCATGGCATCAGGTTGGGCAAACGATGGGGCCGTCCAGGATCAAATTGACAGCACGGTAAACGATGCCGTCGCCCGCGCCCGCAGCGAGCTTCCTGGCGGAGAGAGCAACAAATTTTGTGAAGAATGCGGAGAGCCCATTCCGGAAGCGCGGCGTAAGGCGCTCGCCGGGGTCAGATACTGCGTGAAGTGCCAGCAGGATAAAGATTTACACAACAATACATATTCAGGATATAATCGTCGTGGCTCCAAAGACAGCCAGCTACGCTGACCTTCCTTTACCGTTCATTACCGCTGATTAAGCTTTCTTTTCACGCACGTTTTTTGGCGAAAAAAGTGGCAAAATGTGCCTTTAGTTGCCATGGCAACTAGTTTGTCCTTCTAGCGCAGCAATAGCGTAAAATAATTTATTAATAATCAATAAATTATTCTTCATTCAAAAAATTCGATGAAGACTGTGAATTTCCTTCGATTTTATCTCGCGACAAAAAACGTGATACTTATCACATCGACGGAACATCGTCCCCCTACAGAACACACTGCGAGAGATTAATTATGAAAAACATCAAATACGCTGCCGCTGCTATCGCCCTTTCCGCTCTGTCTTTCGGCGCATTCGCCGCTCAGCCGGTAACCCCAGCCCAGGCAGAAAGCATGAATAAAATCGGTGTTGTTTCCGCTGAAGGCGCAACAACACTGGATGGTCTGGAAGCCAAACTGGCTGCTAAAGCCGATGCCGCTGGCGCAACCGGCTACAGCATCACCTCCGCTAACACCAACAACAAAGTTAGCGGTACCGCGGTTATCTACAAATAATCGCAGCAATACTCTGAAATGCCACTGAATTAACCCTGAAAAGACCTTTTAAATACCCTTGTTTGCCCGTCCGAGCCACCGGACGGGCTTTTTTTTGTCCGTTTACCAGCGTTCGGCAACCTGCGCCAGGCCATTAGCGAGCGAAGTCGCCTGACCGGTGGCAACCAGGCAGCAGGCAAGCTGAATTTTCAGCGACTGCGGAACCGACTCGCTACCGCTCACGCAGCGCTCAATCCAGCGCGCGGTAATTTCAGGATCTTTGGATTCCGGCAATGCCACTTTTTCCTGCACACTCTCGTCGGCCCGCTCATGCAACACTCTGGTTCCTGCCGCATCAATCAGGTTAATTTGCGGGCAGCGCTGCGGGTTGGCATAGACTTCACCTTCGGTACCGTGCATCAGCAGCGCCCAGCCACCGATCTGCGTAAAGAACGCCGCGACCTTGCCGACATATTCCGGATGCGACACGCTCGACAGCCGCAGCGCGGCATCTTCAGCGAACGGCGTCGCCAGCTTGGCCAGCGTATGCGCGCTGTTGCGCACCCCCATCCGCCAACGCAATGCCAGCTGCTTTTCCAGCGGCGGGCACAGCGCTCCGACCGGGATATAGACCGGCTCATGGCTGTCGAGACGCGCCTGGGCCTGACCCGCGTGGGTGGTGGCCGGGATCCCCATCAGCGCAAGAATGGTCTCGGTCAGGATGCGGGTTGGATCATGACTGACGCCATGAACCACCACCGGGAAACCGAGTTTATGCAGCAGTACCGCCAGCAGCGGCGTCAGGTTGGCCTGTTTGCGCGCGCCGTTATAGCTGGGGATAACAATCGGCATCGGTTTCGCTACCGGCGGCGTCAGGCGGATGGTCTGTAGCTGCATCGCCTCATAAAAGCCCTGCATTTCGGCTTCGCCTTCGCCCTTGATGCGCAGCGCAATGAGAATAGCGCCCAGTTCCAGATCGTCCACTTCACCGTTTAACATCCGCGTATACAACGCACGGGCCGTGACTAAATCCAGGTCGCGAGCGTGATTTTTGCCGCGCCCGACTTCTTTGATGATTTTGGTGTAATCCATCGACTTGCTCCCTCCAGCGGTAGGCTCTGCCGACCGTACCGCTTATGCGCTTAGCGGCGTCGGCGACGCGTCTGTTTTGCTTTGCTTTTTACTATAACCTCGGGAACGCCCGGCTGCTCTATAGGAAATACCGGTAACGCATTTAACAATCGCGCGCCGTAATTTTTAGTCAGCAGGCGCTTATCGTAAATAATGACTTCGCCCCAGCACTGATGGCTACGGATCAGGCGCCCGACCTGTTGAATCAGGTTGAATGAGGCGCTCGGCAGGCTTTGCACCTCAAAGGGATAGCGGTTGAGGCTTTTCAACCACTCGCCTTCGGTGATCACCACCGGGCTGTCGATCGGCGGGAAGGCGATTTTATGGATATGCACCTGGCTTAACAGCTCGCCTTTTAAATCCAGCCCTTCGGCAAAAGATTGCAAGCCAACCAACACGCTGCGCTCTCCGCCTTCAACGCGTTTACGATGCAGCTCGACCAGTCGATAGCGCGGCTGGTCGCCCTGCACCAGCAGCATCAGGCGTAGATCGGTAACATGTTCCAGAAAGCGATTCATGGCCCGCCCGCTGGCGAACAGCACCAGCATACCAAGATGCTTTTTGCTCTCGACCTGCTCACGGAAAAAAGCCGCCATTTCGGCGATGTGCTGCTCTTCGTTATCAATAAGCGGCTCATAGCGCATTTGCGGAATAATGATTTTTCCCTGCTCGACGTGATTGAACGGCGAGTCCAGCGCCACGAAACGATCGCCCGCTTTCTCTTTCAGACCGCTCATCTCCTGCAGGCGCGAGAAGCTATTCAACGAACGCAGCGTCGCCGAGGTGACGACAATATGCGGCACGCTGCGCCACAGCAGGCGTTCGAGCTGATCGCTGACGCGGATCCCCACGCAGTGGAACCAGACATGGATCTGGCCATCGCGAATCTCGCGGGTGGCCCATTTGGTCACCGGAGCGCCGGAAGACTGCGCCATTGAGGCCAGCCGCCACAGCTTGCTCTGACTTTCGAACATGCCAAGGGCCCGGTTCATCTGCAGCAGGATACGATGCAGACGCACCACGTCGTGGCTGCCGGTCTTTTCGCTGAGATCGTTGAGAAACAGCTCCGCCAGCCCGCGTAGCATTTCGGTGAGCTTGGCCAGCCGCTGGCAAATCTCCATCACTTCCTGCGGCAGTTCGCCCATCGGGAAGCGATGCTCCGCCTCCTGGGCGGCAGGCATATAGAGATTGAGAATATTATTGAGCGAGGCGATAAGCTCATACAGCTCTTCGCAGTGTTCATTTAACCGTTCCGGATTGGCCAACGGCGGCGTGGTCTTCGGACGGAACTGCTCCATGCAGGTCGCCACCAATTTGCTGAACAGATCCAGCTGCAGCCGGTACCAGGGCGCGGTTATCTCCGCGCTCATCTCTAAGGCGTCGCGGGCGACGTCCGGCAGATGGTGGCCTTCGTCGAGCACCAGCAGCAGGTTTTTCGGCTCTGGCAGCACCGCTTCGCTCTCCATGGCCGCCATCACCAACGCATGGTTGGCCACCACCACTTCCGCTTCCTGGATTTCGCGCCGGGCGACGAAGAATGGGCATTCGCGGTAGTAGTGGCAGTTGCGGTTAAGACAGCTGGCTTTATCGGTGCTCAGCCGCCCCCACAGGGCGTCATCAATGGGCTTGTCGGTATGATCGCGCAGGCCGTCCCATTTATAGCCGTCGAGATCGGTTTTCAGCGTCGCGCAGAGCTTTTGTTCGGCCTGGTTTTTTGGCGTCAGATCGTCATCGAGGAACGCCAGCAGATCCTGCTGCGTCGCCTCGGTACTGGCCAGCGCCGCCAGATTACGCGGACAAACGTAGCGGCCACGGCCAAAGGCGGCGGTAAAGCGCAGGTCGGGAATAATCTTGCGCAGCAGCGGCAGGTCTTTACTGTAGATTTGATCCTGCAGCGCGACGTTGGCGGTACTGACCACCAGCGTTTTTTGTTCCTCACGGGCAATGGCGATGCCGGGGATCAGATATGACAGCGTTTTGCCGACGCCGGTCGGCGCTTCGATAGCCAGATGCCGCCCCTCTTCCCCGGCGAGCGTTTTCGCCACATCGGCGATCATCTGCCGCTGCGGAGCTCGGGGGATAAAGTCCGGGATCTGTTCCTGAAGCGCCTTATACCAGGCGGCGATTTGCGCTTTAAGCGCAGCGGTCAAAGCCATGAGAAAACCTGAATACTGTATAAACAGCCACTATTGTGCCATTTTTGCCGGCCAGGAGGTATTGCTTTCTGTAGAGGGTGGAATCGCGCTCGATAAAAAACGCAATGAACGGTAAAAAAACGGCCCGCCGCCGCGCACGCGGAGAGACGGGCCGGGGTGCTGCCTGAGCACTTTATCGCTCCCAGGCAGCAGCATATTATTCGCCGGCAGGTTTACGCGGGCGACGGCGACGCGGTGGTTTACCGTCCTGGGTACGCGCTTTCGGCGCTTCGCCATCCTGACGGCGCGGCGCCTGCTGGCTACGGCCCTGGCTCTGACCGCCGCGTCCTTGCCCCTGACCACGGCCACCGCCGCCACGCTGCTGACGACCGTTTTGAATCGGCTCCGCTTTAATCGACGGATCCGGCTCGTAACCGGCAACAGCAATACGCGGGATCTCTTTTTTCAGCAGGCGTTCAATATCACGCAGCAGCTTATGCTCGTCCACGCAGACCAGCGACAACGCTTCGCCGGTCGCCGCCGCGCGTCCGGTACGGCCAATCCGGTGCACGTAATCTTCCGGCACGTTCGGCAACTCATAGTTGACCACGTGTGGCAGCTCTTCGATGTCGAGCCCGCGCGCGGCGATGTCGGTGGCGACCAGCACACGAATGCCGCCGGATTTAAAGTCAGCCAGCGCGCGGGTACGCGCACCCTGGCTCTTATTGCCGTGGATGGCGGCGCTACGGATACCGTCTTTATTCAGTTGCTCCGCCAGATGGTTGGCACCGTGCTTGGTACGGGTAAAGACCAGCACCTGCTGCCAATTGCCTTCGCCAATCAGCTGCGAGAGCAGTTCACGCTTACGTTTCTTATCCACAAAGTGAACGTGCTGGGTGATCTGCTCAGAGGCGGTGTTGCGGCGCGCCACTTCGACTTCCAGCGGGTTATGCAGCAGTTTTTCCGCCAGCGCCTTGATCTCATCAGAGAAGGTGGCGGAGAACAGCAGGTTTTGACGACGCGGCGGCAGTTTAGCCAGCACGCGGCGGATGTCGTGGATAAAGCCCATATCCAGCATGCGATCGGCTTCATCCAGTACCAGCACTTCGACTTTATCCAGGCTGACCGCATTCTGATGTTCAAGATCCAGCAGACGGCCTGGGGTGGCGACGAGGATATCGACGCCGCCGCGCAGCTTCATCATCTGCGGGTTGATGCTCACGCCCCCGAAAACCACCAGCGAGCGGATATTGAGATATTTGCTGTAGTCGCGGACATTCTCACCCACCTGCGCCGCCAGTTCGCGGGTCGGCGTCAGGATCAGGGCGCGCACCGGACGGCGCCCCTTCGCGTGCGGCTGATCCTGGGTCAGGCGCTGCAGCAGCGGCAGCGTAAAGCCGGCGGTCTTGCCGGTCCCGGTCTGGGCGCTGGCCATCAGATCGCGGCCCTGCAGTACTGCCGGGATCGCCTGCTGCTGGATGGGGGTCGGCTCAACGTAGCCCTGCTCGGCGACGGCGCGCAGGATATCGGGATTCAGGCCAAGGGAATCAAAAGACATAACAACTCCGAACCGCCCCGACCCGTTTAAGGGCGTAGTTTTCAGGGAGATTATTGCGATAGAGATGGCAAAAACCACAATGCCATGAAGGGGCGCAGTTTAGCAGATTTTGTGACGAACCGCATAAAATATCCCCGCAGGAATTACCAGCAAAATAATACTCGCTTGCGCCGGATAATTTTTCGTCTTCACCATGGTGGACAGTTCAGCGAATCGCCCCTATTCTTAATCAATCGATTGATTAATTTTTTAGAGTGCGATGAACAGTACCTCCGTGACCAGTAAAGGCGAACAAGCCAAAAGCCAGCTTATCGCCGCCGCCATCGCGCAATTCGGCGAATATGGCCTCCATGCGACGACCCGCGATATCGCCGCGCAGGCCGGGCAGAATATCGCCGCTATCACCTATTATTTCGGTTCGAAAGACGACTTGTATCTCGCCTGCGCACAGTGGATCGCCGACTGTATCGGCGAGAATTTCCGCCCGCATGCCGAGGCGGCCGAAGCCCTGCTCGCCCAGACGAAACCTGACAAACCGGCGCTGCGGGAATTGATCCTGCGCAGCTGCCGCGATATGAGTCTGCTGCTGACCCAGGACGACACGGTCAACCTCAGCAAGTTTATCTCTCGCGAGCAGCTCTCCCCTACCGCGGCTTACCAGCTTATCCACCAGCAGGTTATCGCCCCGCTACATAGCTATTTGACCCGGCTTATCGCCGCCTGGACCGGGCGCGATGCCAACGATACGCAGATGATTCTGCACACCCACGCCCTGCTTGGCGAGGTGCTGGCCTTCCGGCTCGGGCGGGAAACCATTTTACTGCGTACCGGCTGGGCGCAGTTCGATCAACAAAAGGCTGAACAAATTTTTCAGGTGATCACCTGTCATATCGATTTCATTCTGCAAGGGTTAGCGCAAAGGAGCCTGGGATCATGAAAAAACCCGTCGTCGTTCTATTGGTCGTCATCGTGCTCGCCGCGCTCGGCGGCGGCTGGTGGTGGTATCAAAGCAGCCAGGCAAAAGATCTCACTCTCTACGGCAATGTCGATATTCGCACTGTGAATATGAGCTTCCGCGTCGGCGGGCGGCTGGCAACCCTGAACGTCGATGAAGGCGATGAAATTCGCCGTGGGCAAACCCTCGGCGAACTTGACCGCGCGCCATATGAAAACGCGCTGCAGCAGGCGCAGGCCAACGTCTCCACCGCCCAGGCGCAGTACGATTTGATGATGGCGGGTTACCGTGCCGAAGAGATTGCGCAGGCGGCGGCCGCGGTTAATCAGGCGCAGGCCGCCTGGGTCTATGCGCAGAATTTTTATCAACGTCAGCTCGGCCTGCGCGCCAGCAGCGCGATTTCCGCCAACGACCTCGAAAACGCCCGTTCTTCACGCGATCAGGCGCAGGCGACCTTAAAATCGGCGCAGGATAAACTGCGTCAATATCGCGCCGGTAACCGCCCGCAGGAAATTGCCCAGGCCAAAGCCAGCCTTGAACAGGCGCAGGCGGCCCTGGCGCAAGCCAAACTGGACCTGCATGATACCGTACTGACCGCGCCGTCCGACGGCACCTTGATGACCCGCGCCGTCGAACCTGGCACCATGTTAAACGCCGGCGGCACGGTGCTGACGCTATCGTTAACCCATCCGGTTTGGGTACGCGCCTACGTTGACGAGAAAAATCTCGGCCAGGCGCAGCCGGGGCGCGAAGTACTGCTGTATACCGATAGCCGGCCGAACAAGCCCTATCACGGTAAAATCGGCTTTGTCTCCCCCAGCGCCGAATTCACGCCAAAGACCGTAGAAACACCGGATTTGCGCACCGATCTCGTCTACCGCCTGCGCATCGTGGTGAACGACGCCGACGCCGCGCTGCGCCAGGGCATGCCGGTGACCGTCTCCTTCAGCAACGGAAACGGGCATGAGTAAGGACGCGATAACTTTAACCGGACTGACACGCGGTTTTCCCGGTATGGACCGACCTGCAGTCGCGCCGCTGAACTGTACGATTCACTCAGGCTACGTCACAGGGCTCGTCGGCCCAGATGGCGCAGGTAAAACGACGCTGATGCGAATGCTGGCCGGTTTACTTAAGCCTGATGAGGGCAGCGTCAGCGTAATCGGCTTCGATCCGCTGAAGGACGACGGCGCGCTGCACGCAGCGCTCGGCTATATGCCGCAGAAATTCGGCCTGTATGAAGATCTGACGGTGATGGAAAACCTGAACCTGTACGCCGATCTGCGCAGCGTCACCGGCGAGGCGCGCAAGAAAATATTCGAGCGCCTGCTGGAATTCACATCTCTTGGCCCTTTCACCGGGCGATTAGCCGGCAAACTCTCCGGCGGCATGAAACAAAAGCTGGGGCTCGCCTGTACATTGGTAGGCGATCCTAAAGTGCTGTTGTTAGATGAGCCCGGAGTCGGGGTCGACCCTATCTCGCGCCGCGAGCTGTGGCAGATGGTGCACGAACTGGCCGGCGACGGCATGCTAATTTTGTGGAGCACCTCTTATCTCGATGAAGCCGAGCAGTGCCGCGATGTGCTGCTGATGAACGAAGGTAAATTGCTTTACCAGGGCGAACCGAAGGCACTGACGCAAACCATGGCCGGGCGCAGCTTTCTGGTCTCCAGCCCGCAGGAAAACAACCGCCGCCTGTTGCAGCGGGCGCTGAAACTGCCGCAAATTAGCGATGGCGTGATTCAGGGCAAATCGGTGCGTTTGATCCTGAAAAAGGCAGCCCGCATTGATGAGGTTCAGCAAAACGGCAACATGCCGCCGCTACAGGTGGCCGAAACTGCGCCGCGTTTTGAAGACGCCTTTATCGACCTGTTAGGCGGCGCCGGAACCGCCGAGTCGCCGTTAGGAGAGATTATTCATCACGTGGACGGCAACAAAGACGAAACGGTCATTGAAGCACGGTCGTTAACGAAAAAGTTTGGTGATTTCGCCGCCACCGATCACGTCGATTTCCAGGTTAAGCGCGGTGAGATTTTCGGCCTGCTTGGCCCTAACGGCGCCGGTAAATCCACGACCTTCAAAATGATGTGCGGCCTGCTGGTGCCGACCGACGGAAAAGCGCTGGTGCTGGGGATGGACCTCAAGGTTAGCTCCGGTAAAGCACGTCAACATTTAGGCTATATGGCGCAAAAATTCTCGCTGTACGGCAACCTCAGCGTCGAACAGAACCTGCGTTTTTTCTCCGGCGTTTACGGCCTACGCGGCCGGGCGCAAAATGAAAAAATCGCGCGCATGAGCGATGCCTTTGGCCTGAAAAGTATCGCCGGCCACGCCGCCGACGAGCTACCGCTCGGCTACAAGCAGCGGCTGGCGCTGGCCTGCTCGCTGATGCATGAACCCGACATTCTGTTTCTCGATGAACCCACCTCCGGCGTCGACCCGCTAACCCGCCGCGAGTTCTGGCTGCATATCAACAGCATGGTCGATAAAGGGGTCACGGTGATGGTGACTACCCACTTTATGGATGAGGCGGAATACTGCGACCGCATCGGGCTGGTCTACCACGGTAAGCTTATCGCCAGCGGCACGCCGGACGCGCTGAAGGCGCAGGCGGCGAATGACAGTCAGGCGGATCCCACTATGGAACAGGCGTTTATTACCCTGATTAACCAATGGGACAAGGAAAACGGTCATGAGCAATAGCATTCTTTCCTGGCGACGGGTTCGCGCGCTGTGCGTCAAAGAGACCCGACAGATCGTCCGCGATCCCAGCAGTTGGCTAATTGCGGTGGTGATCCCCCTGCTCCTGCTGTTTATCTTCGGCTACGGCATAAACCTCGACTCCAGCAAACTGCGGGTCGGCGTATTGCTGGAGCAGCAGAGCGTAGAGGCGCTGGATTTCGTCCATACCATGACCGGCTCACCCTATATCGACGCTACCGTCAGCGATAATCGCCAGCAGTTGATTGAGCTGATGCAGGCCGGGCGCATCCGCGCGATGGTCGTCATTCCCGTCGACTTTGACCGTCAGATGGCCCGCGCCGGCGCCAATGCGCCGATTCAGTTAATTACCGACGGTAGCGAACCGAATACCGCTAACTTCGCGCAGGGCTACGTCGAAGGTATCTGGCAGATTTGGCAACAGCAGCGGGCAGAAGACCGCGGTGAGACCTTTGAACCGCTTATCGATGTGCAGATGCGCTACTGGTTTAACCCGGCGGCCATCAGCCAGCACTTTATTATCCCCGGCGCAATTACCATCATCATGACCGTGGTCGGCGCGATATTGACCTCGCTGGTGGTAGCGCGCGAATGGGAACGCGGCACCATGGAAGCGCTGCTATCCACTGAAATCACCCGCGCCGAACTGCTGCTGTGCAAGATAATTCCCTACTATTTCCTCGGCATGCTGGCGATGTTGCTGTGTATGCTGGTATCGATATTTATTCTCGGCGTGCCCTATCGCGGCTCGCTGCTGATTCTGTTTGTCATCACCAGCCTGTTTTTGCTTAGTACGCTGGGAATGGGGTTACTGATCTCGACCATTACCCGCAACCAGTTTAACGCTGCGCAGGTCGCGTTGAACGCCGCTTTTTTACCATCGATTATGTTGTCCGGGTTTATTTTCCAGATAGACAGTATGCCGGCGGTGATCCGCGCGGTGACCTACGTGATCCCGGCTCGTTATTTCGTCAACACCCTGCAAAGCCTGTTTTTGGCGGGCAATATTCCGGTGGTGCTGCTGGTGAACGTGCTGTTTTTGATTGCTTCGGCGGTGATGTTTATCGGCCTGACGTGGCTGAAAACCAAACGGCGTCTGGATTAACCCTGCGCTCGAATTTTGCCCGGTGGCGCTACGCTTACCGGGCCTACGGTAAGTTTCGGTCGCCCGGGTCCGACATGAGGAAGGTTTTATGTTTCATCGTTTATGGACATTAATCCGCAAAGAGCTGCAGTCGCTGCTGCGCGAACCGCAAACTCGGATGATTTTAATCATGCCGGTGCTGATTCAGGTATTGTTGTTTCCCTTTGCCGCCACGCTTGAGGTGACCAACGCTACCATCGCTATCTATAACGAAGATAGCGGCCGCCACGCGGTGGAGCTCACCCAGCGCTTTGCCCGCGCCAAAGCCTTTACCCACGTCCTGCTGCTGAAAAGCCCGCAGGCGATTCAACCGACCATCGATGAACAAAAAGCCCTGCTCGTGGTGCGCTTCCCGGCGGATTTCTCGCGTAATCTCGACAACTATCAAACCGCCCCGCTACAGCTACTGCTCGACGGGCGTAACTCCAACAGCGCGCAAATCGCCGCTAACTATCTACAGCAGATTGTTAAAAACTATCAGCAGGATCTGCTGCAGGACAAAGCGAAACCGAACAACAGCGAACTGGTGGTGCGCAACTGGTACAACCCGAATCTCGACTATAAATGGTTCGTGGTGCCGTCGCTTATCGCCATGATCACCACCATCGGGGTGATGATCGTCACCTCGCTGTCGGTGGCTCGCGAGCGTGAACAGGGTACCCTCGATCAGCTGCTGGTCTCACCGCTCGCCACCTGGCAAATCTTCGTTGGCAAAGCCGTTCCGGCGCTGATAGTCGCCACGATGCAGGCGACTATCGTGCTGGCGATAGGTATCTGGGCTTATCAGATCCCGTTTGCCGGCTCGCTGCTGCTGTTCTATTTCACCATGCTGATTTACGGTCTATCGCTGGTGGGCTTTGGCTTATTGATTTCTTCGCTGTGTTCAACCCAGCAGCAGGCATTTATCGGCGTGTTCGTCTTTATGATGCCGGCGATTCTGCTATCCGGCTACGTTTCACCGGTAGAAAACATGCCGCAGTGGCTGCAGGATTTGACCTGGATAAACCCAATCCGGCACTTTACCGATATCACCAAGCAAATTTATCTGAAGGATGCGAGTCTGAAGATTGTGTGGGGAAGTTTGTGGCCGCTATTAGTCATAGCGGCCACCACCGGCTCAGCGGCGTATGCGATGTTCCGAAGAAAGATTGCGTAGCTTTTTATCTTTCGCCAGCAGCGATACCACCGCCGGGCCTGCCAGTATGACCAGCCCGGCGAGGGCCAGCAGCAGGTTGTTGTGCAGCACGCGCGACAACAACCAGAGCACTATCATGGCGGCGCCGAAGTACCAAGTCGTGGTGAGTTCCTCAAGGAAGTCCCCGACATCGCGCCAGCGCGCTTCATGGTGACGCTGTAAAAACAACATCGCCAGCAGCGTGACGCCGTACAGTACACACAGCCCTAATCCGACGCGCACCAGCGCGCCGCTCAGCCAACCCATCACCAGTACCGCCACGACCAGTAGATGCAACATAATCTGCCAGCAACTAAGACCCGT